>OGCQ01003244.1_pt1 | contig 14958 bp, 14 predicted proteins | sample 1570161 | NCBI WGS metagenome assembly OGCQ01 (sample SAMEA4384402, study PRJEB24528) | human gut metagenome
TCCGTCCTTATCGTACGGGCTGACCGTAGGAGGCAGGAAGTATGCATTAATCAAAGCATCATTCGCTCCTTCATTCGTGTTATTCAAAGAAACATAACTGTTGATTCCTGTTTTGAACTTATCAGAGAAGCGATATTCCAATCCGATATTGGCAGTAATACGTTCAAAACTTTCATCGCCTACCATACCGTCGTCTTTCAAGTATCCCAAGCCGAATGAGAAAGAGAGTTTGTCCGTACCTCCGGTAGCGGAAACAGAATGACTGGTAGTCAATGCATTCTGCGACAGTTCACGCAACCAGTCATAGTATTCACCATGTTTGATACGGCGTTTCTCATCATCAGTCAGGAAGTCCGGACGGCTCAGTGAAGCATCACCATACTTCTTTTTCCACAAAGCGGTGCGATAGTCTACATATTCCAGTCCATTGCCCATGTTACCAATCATTTCAGGAATACGGGTAGGAGTCTTGAAACCAACGTAACCCGAATAGTCAATATTAAAGCCCTGACGCTTGTTAGCCCCTTTGGTAGTGATAATCACCACCCCGTTTGCACCCCGCGAACCGTAGATTGCACTGGAAGAGGCATCTTTCAAGATGTCGATAGATTCAATATCGGCAGAGTTCAGATGACGCATTCCCGTTTGAGAAGGTACTCCGTCGATCACATACAAAGGTTCATTCGAGAAATTGAACGAGTTGATACCGCGAATCTCTATTTTCGTATCCGAACCGGGACGATTGGAAGTCTTGTTCACGAGTACACCACCGACACGTCCGTTCAGTGTTTCAGTGACATCGGTAGTCACCAGTTTACTTAACTCCTTGCTGGTAACGGATTGGATAGAACCTGTCAAATCTTTCTTTTCTACCGTACCATAACCGATGACGACTACCTCATTCAGCTGTTTAGAGTCATCTTTCAACTGAATGGTAAGGTTTGACTGATTCTGGTTTACAGTCAGTTCCTGTGTCACGTATCCTATAAAAGAAACAGCAATCGTTTTTCCTTTCGGAACCTGAAGACTAAAATTACCATCCAAGTCAGTCACCGTACCAGTAGACATTCCTACCACCTGAACGCTGGCTCCGGGCAACGGTTCTTTTAAAGCATCTACTACCACACCTTTCACTGTAAGCACCTGCTGTGCCTGCACACTTACCCATCCGCACGTCAGAAGCAGCAGGCAGAGGAAAGCCTTTATTTTTATCGTATTATTTTTCATACTCTTCGTCTGTTTATTAAGGTTAGTTCTCAACTTTAAACCATTTGTAGTTACCTACAATTTTCGCAACGTGTTTTCCTGTCTTATCCGGAATGTTGGTAACGTCTTCGGCCACTGTCGTGAAATCCCATGCACATACCAGTCCGCTTTCTGTCCCCGCCACATCCGAGTTCATCAACGTTTTTACTTCATTCGCCGATTTCGCAGTACTCCACATACGGAATTTCTTAATAAATCCGGTCATACAGCGTGAGTTGTCAGTCGGTTCCTGGAATGCCCACATATTCTGGTTACGGGTGTTAGGCATATAATTCTGTAATACTCCGGCATCATTCTTCACATCATTTGTCTTACTGAAGAATAATTCACCATTGACATACATCTTCAACTGTCCTTCAGACAAGGTGTTATCCCACACCGTCACGACATGATTCCATTTACCAAAATTATCAGGATAAGCGCGGCCTTCTTCCAATACGCGGCCTTCCTGCGGTCCCATACCGATCGTTGTACGAAGATTAGAGCCTAAGAAGTTGATCATCCATCCTTCATTCGGCTGCTTACCGTCAAAAGTAGAGAGGAAACTTCCAATTCCCGACTCAAAGAAACCGGCATCATACTTCACCCAGCTTTCTACGGTGAAAGTATTACCGCCACCATAAGCAGGATCGGAACCAAATTCAATACGCCCTTTACCGTCAATACCGAATACCTTTAATTCGGCAGGCGTACCCGGTTGCAATGTCTGTTGATAGGAATCCTGAAATTCGGCAATCGCTTTTTCGGCGGCTATACAGTAGTTATCTATTTCATACTGTAGAACAAAGTAGCCTGCCATACCTTTAGAAATACCTGTTTGCAGTTCTTCGACAGCTTTTTGCAGGTTCTGGGCATTTGCCAATGGGAAAGTACCGTCACTTGTACCGATCTTTGCGGTATCAAGCATGTTTGTCATGTCGGTCAGATGCGTGTACATACATTCAAGTGCAATAGGCCGCACCGAATCGCCGTTATCGCTCTTGCACGAGCTGATACACCAAACCAACAAACTGAATAAACAAAGTTTCATAAAGAATCTTGTTTTCATACGTATTAGGTTTTTAAATAAAACAATAAGTAAATAACATCGCTGCAAACATAATGTAGCGAGGTTAAGCAACTTATTAGTGATGGGTTAATAACGGATTAATAAGCGAATAAATATCATTAACCGATATGTTTTTATCGATGAAAAGGAGGATTTTTGCTCATCAGTTCTGCATAAGAAGTAGAATATTCTTCATTCATCATTTGCCTGTACTCACGCACAAACAGGGAATATTGCAGAATCGCTTCTTGTGACGAACCTGTATGGTTAAGGGCATGCATACCATAAGCCAGTGCCAGCTCATTAACCGGATCAACCCGGAAAAGCACATTACAGAAACGAATGACGGCATCATACTTATGCTGCTGATACAGACGTTCGATTTCCAGTGGCAGGAAGGAAGACAAGAACTCTTCTACTTTTTGCTTGAAGTGATCCATCATCCCTGCATCCATACCATCAAGGAATTTGCCACGCATTAATAAAATGCCGAGTTCATTCTCCACCTCTTCAGCATTCTTCAAGGTGCGGAAACGGAAATAATCACAATAACAGTCAGTAAACACCAGTCTGAAATATCCCTTGTCGTGTACAAGTTCCACTCCATCCAGCTCAGCCAGATTTTTGCGAATCTGATTGATCGTTACCCCTTTCAGGTTTTTCACCTTGTCGTCGGGTTTATCGGCCCAAAAGACCTCATTCAAGGAAGCAGATAATACTCCATTATGGGTACTATGAAGCAAGATATAGATGAAAACCTGCCGTAAACGGGAACTGAACAAATGAGTAATATCCCGCCCATTCCGGTCAATTACTGTAAAAGGACCGAATAAATAAACTGCATTCGGACGAACGATGGATGATTCAAAATCTTCTTTTGCAGGCATTTCTTTTCCCTGTACACTTTTATCCGGTTCTCTTCCGACAGGTGGTGACATGAGCACAGAAGATGATTCCGGAACCGCATCTCTCTGTTTTCCCCTCTTTCTCCTGACAAACAGCACACCTCCGGCAAGCAATAATACTCCTATTACTGTCACTATCCACAACCAACGAATCTCCAGAGAAGACCTGGAACCGTAAGAACGGATTTCATCCAGAGAAACCGGAGGGGCGGACAACACATAAGTCCGAATCACCGTATGCCCCTTCTTGTCAAATTCTGTGGTCGTACAGTAATACTCATGCGTCAATGAATTATAGTAAAGGTTAGCATTCGTCATAATCTCTTCCGAACGCATCGGGATAGAATCTCCCAAAGTTTTCATCGTTCCATCATCAACCGTCAAGCGATAAAGTCGCAGATAGGTATCCGAAAGATATTCCGGATAACACAGGGCATAGATATACTTCTCATCAGGTGTCAGTATCATATCACGGGCGACGACCAAACGATGGTCCGAAGCGTTCTGCCACAAACGTCGCACAGACTGCTGCTTTCTGTCAAGCAGATAAAGATCGTGAAGATAATTTCGACCTACACTCTGCTCACCCGATTCATTTCCCATCCCGCCAAAGACATAGATATGCTCCCGGTTCTTATTGACTGCCATACCCGAGAAATAACGGGGGATAATCCGGTCGCCGGAATAAGAAAGGGTATCCCAACGGTCGGCCTCGATATCATATTCGAGGAATGTATTATTAAAACGCTTATTACCAAAACCGCCAAAAACGAGATACTTTCCGGTTGTTTCATCCCAAAAGCCGTCATGATGGTGCAACTGTACCGGCAAGGCTGCTACTCCGGTCTGTTTCCACTCCCGATTATTCAGATCGAGTGCCGCTACCGTAGCATCTCCCAACGGCAGGTTATTTAATTCATAAACATAAAGTTTGCCATCCGTTGTATTCATGAAGTGAGTAGCCAACTGCAATTTTACGGGTAGCTTGTTGCTATAAGAATACTTTTGTGGCTGACGTTTCAACAAATTATAAGTAAGAAGTGAATCCTGGCTGAAAATAATCAGTCGCTGACTGTCCGGTTCAAAAGTGATTCCCGAAGGAGTCTGAAAAGAATACTCTAAAAGTTTCTCCCAATGATAAGAACCGTTGATGAGCCACACCGGATTGACAACCGTACCCAAAACCTCCCCTGTAGAAGTATGCACTTCTTCCCCTTCATTTTCATTCAGAGGGAAAGTATATAAATGACTTCTGTCACCTTCCAGCTTTAGATTGCGGATGGCAAAAGTGGGCATATCCAGAATATAGTCATAACGTCCGAAGAACAGGTGCGGACAAAAAGTATCTTTCAATCCTAAAGAAGTGATCTTCTTTTCGTTATCTCCGATACGAATCGTAAGTACGTCCTGTTGCAAATCGAATGCAAAAGACACAGGAATCCATTGATAAGCCAGTGCATCATTGCGCAGATTTAAAGAATAATGATTCTCTTTTCCGTCGGTATTAAACTTGAATGTACTGTTTTCACCATCCAGATAAGTATACGTAAAGCTATATTTGGTCTTTCCCTGATCTTCCTTCAGCAGAAAAACATATCCAAAAGTATCAAAATCACGAATAGAAAGTTCAAAACTCAACTGAAAGTTTTTCGTAAAACAAGGTATCTCCCCTTCCTGAAATATCTGAAGAGAAGTCCTTTCTTTAATTTCCTTATCATTAGCCTGAAACAACAATCCTTGCGAATAAGCAAACAGAGTCATTCCAGTCAGTAGGAATAAGAGGCAAAGCCTACGTCGTATCATAGTCTTTCGATTTATTATCACAAATATACAGGATTATTTTAAATAACCGCCTAAGCAGATGAAAATCACCTTTGTCGGTACCCTACAGTTCCGGCTGTTTCTTTCTTTAATCCACACCTTTTTCTATCACCCAGCCATTTCTCACCGGCACCTCTGTGTTACAAATATGCTCGCCCGGATTGTTATAATAAGACAAATAGCATTTAGGCGCGTGCGGATAATCACGAACTTTACCCAGTACCTCAAACAGCTCGTTCAATGCATCCTTCCCTAATTGATTGGAGTGACATCTCAACCTGGTCAACAGCCAATTATCTGAGATACGAAGGCGAGTCAGCCGGTTATTACTGCAATCGAGATATTTTATCCAGAAAAGATCCGGTATTTCCAGCTCTGTCAGTTTATTATTCCTGCAACTAAACTCTTGCAATGAAGGCAATTTATTCAGAAAGTCGATAGCCTGAAAGTTACAGTAACTGATAAATAATGCATTGAGTGCCATTACATCATCAAACTCCAGCGAACTTAAGTTATCATTAAAACTACAATCCAGATCTTTCAAGTTAGGCAAACCTTTCAATGAAAGAGAGGTCAACATATTGCCGGAACAGTTCAGCGTACTTAATTCCGTATTATGGCTTACATCCAGTGAAGCCAGTTTCGGATTTCCACCGATCAGCACCGACTTCAACTTTTTGCACCGGCTGATATCCACCTGCTCCAAATCCGCAAAATCGCCAATGTTTATATTCTCTACATTCGGACAAGAAGAGCTCAAATCTATTTCACGGGTTTCTGCAAAACTGGTCATAGTCAGATCCTTCAGCTTCGGGAAATACCCCAAACGCAAGTCCTTCACGGGAAGCATCAGTGTTCCTACATTGCAGTAAGCCAGTTCTTCCGCCCATATCCTTACCCGATAACTTCTCCTGTTACCGTATTTATACGATATAAGTTCAGAGCCGGGATCTTCGACCTTCTGCAACCTGCCGTCTCCCCATTCTATAGCCATCCGACCACCACCGCCAAACACTTCCAGCTGATTCCATTCGCCCAGAACATCCACCGTAAACTGAATAGTATTTTCGTTTGTCAACTTCGGAATTTCAAAATCATCTCCAATCACACTCCTGTCCCCCGCACAGGAAGAAAATCCGCAAAGCAAACATAGTATAAATAAGACAGTCAACCACTTCTTATGCTTCATCGTCTAATGTATATTTAAGTTAGCAACGTGCAAAAGTAAGAAAAGAAATAGATACCATCCATGATAGAATGCAAATTAATAAGTAACTTTGCAGAAATTTGAATCAGTACAGACTATGTGGATACTTATTATAAGTCTGGTGTTGCTAGGTATCATCGCATTGATAGCCGGATATATCCGCAACAAAAGACTGCAACAGAAAATAGAAAAAGGTGAACTAGACCGTATGCCGGAAGTGAAAGAAGCAGATATAGAATGCTGTGGACAACACGAAGTGTGCGAGAAAGATAGTTTGCTTGCCGCCGTAAGCAAGAAAATTGAATATTACGATGACGAAGAACTGGATCAGTTTATCGGAAAGGAAGCAAATGCGTATACTGACGAAGAAACAAACCAATTCAGGGATGTGCTATATACCATGCAGGACATTGATGTCGCAGGCTGGATACGTAGTTTGCAACTACGGGGTATCGAGTTGCCGGATGACCTCAAAGATGAAGTCTTTCTGATTATCGGAGAGAGAAGGAAGGGGGAGAGGTAATAAGTAATAGGTATTAAGTAATAAGTATTAAGTATTAGGAGGGCGTTGAAGTTATTTTTATTGATGGACGGCATTATCCTTGCTTTGATTTTTAATTTTCAATCTTTAATCTTTAATTAAAAAGTGGATCTACTTCGATATACATTCTTCCAACACGCTTTGCTGGGCAGCTTACTGGCAAGTATTGCCTGTGGGATTATCGGTACTTACATTGTTACCCGCCGTCTGGTATTTATCAGTGGAGGAATCACACACGCCTCTTTCGGAGGGATAGGATTGGGACTGTTTGCGGGAATTTCTCCCATACTGTCAGCCGCCGTCTTCTCTGTATTGTCCGCCTTCGGTGTCGAGTGGCTGAGCCGACGGAAAGATATGCGCGAAGATTCTGCGATTGCCGTATTCTGGACGCTGGGAATGGCTTTGGGAATCATGTTCAGTTTCCTTTCACCGGGATTTGCTCCGGACTTGTCAGCTTATCTTTTCGGTAATATCCTGACCATCAATCAGGCGGACTTGTGGATGCTGGGCATATTGGCTCTGATATTAACCGGATTCTTTTATCTGTTTATACGTCCTATCGTATATATTGCATTCGACCGTGAGTTTGCCCGTTCGCAAAAGATTCCGGTAGAGATATTCGAATATGTGCTGATGATGTTCATTGCGTTGACCATCGTCGCTTGTCTGCGTATGGTAGGCATCGTTCTCGCAATATCGCTACTCACCATTCCGCAAATGACGGCCAACCTCTTTACCTACAGTTTCAAGAAAATCATCTGGCTGTCCATTGGTATCGGTTTTCTGGGATGTCTGGGCGGTCTATTTATTTCTTACCACTGGAAAGTCCCTTCGGGCGCTTCGATTATATTCTTCTCTATCCTGATTTATGCCGTTTGCAAGATCGGAAAGAGTTGTTGCAAGAAACAGTCATAATAATAGAATAGTATATGGAAATCAAGATTCAATCACTGGAAAGTATCCATGAGGCAGCCCGGGAATTTATCGCTGCTATGGGTGATAACACCGTTTTCGCTTTATATGGTAAAATGGGAGCCGGCAAAACGACCTTCGTCAAAGCTCTTTGCGAGGAATTAGGTGTATCAGACGTTATCAGTTCTCCTACTTTCGCTATCGTTAACGAATATCGTTCGGACGAAACCGGAGAATTGATTTATCACTTCGACTTTTACCGCATCAAAAAGCTAAGTGAAGTATATGACATGGGATACGAAGATTATTTCTACAGCGGCGCCCTTTGCTTTATCGAATGGCCGGAACTGGTAGAAGAATTACTGCCGGGAGATGCCGTAAAAGTGACGATTGAAGAACTGGAAGACGGAAGCAGAGTGATCAAACTATGACCGGACAATATATCGTACAAGGAATTTTTGCGCTAGCGGGAATCACTTCCCTGCTAGCTTCCTTACTGAACTGGAACTGGTTCTTCACCACACGCAATGCCCAGACAATCGTTCGGAATGTAGGCCGCGGCAGAGCGCGGCTCTTTTACGGCATACTGGGAGTCATTATAATAGGAATGGCTGTATTCTTCTTTATAGAAACACGGAAGGCAATTCTATAATAAGCTATTTTCAAAGAAATGCGCTTGTTATCTTCCCGTTTTTTACTATTTTTGTAGAGAAAGGAGTATGTAATTATGAAAACAACGAATGAATACCTTACAAAAATCCGCCAATTCAAGCAACAGTGTGCCGAGAAATATGGGATTATTTCTATCGGTATCTTTGGTTCTGTGGCCCGTGGTGAACAACACGAAGGAAGTGATTTAGATGTTTTCGTAGAATTGAAAGAACCCGATCCTTTCGTGATGTTCGATATTAAAGAAGAACTGGAGCATATCTGTAATTGCAAAATAGATCTCCTCCGTTTACGCAAAAACCTTCGTTCACTCATATCCCAAAGAATAGAAAAAGATGGAATCTACGCTTAAAGAGGAAATTCTAGATAAGTTTCTTCAATTATCAGAATCAATCTCTATCATTGAAGACAGATGCAAGAATATACAGAATGTAGACGATTTCTTGTTATCCCCTTGGGGAATGACTGTTTTGGATGCCTGCATTATGCGAATACAGGTAATCGGAGAAACAATTAAGGCTATTGATGATAAAACCCAAAGATCATTTTTCAAAGATTATCCACAAGTTCCATGGGCAAAAGTTATTGGACTCAGAAATATTATTTCCCATGAATATGCCAACATTGACTATGAGATTATATGGGTAGTCATAACAAAGCACCTTCCTCCTTTAAAAGAAACAGTAGAAAATATTATTAAAGACTTATCATAGCAGTTGCCGTGATTTCATCTCCAGATATTTATTGATTACGTCAATCGACAGATTTTCGGGTGTCGTCAGCAGAGAGTAAATGCCATGCTGCTTTAATGTAGAAACGATCAGTCGCTTCTCAAAAGCAAACTTTTCGGCAATCACGTGCCGGTAATAATCTTCCGTATCCCTCGCCGGACTTTCGATGTACGCTTTCAAATCAGCATCCTCAAAGAAAACCACCAGCAAACGATGTTGACGGTTGAGCTGCTGCAAGTAAGCCAACTGGCGATTCATACTGCTGATACTGGCAAAGTTGGTATACAGAACCAAAAAGCTACGCTTATTGACGTGCTTGTTCAGATGCACACAAAGAGCCGAGAAGTCCGTTTCACCAAAAGTAGTCTGCTGGCTATACAGCTTTTCAAGCAGCGTCTGCATATGCCCGGGCTGCTTGGAAGCCGGAACGAAGGTATCAAAATGCTCATCAAAAGTCACCAGCCCCGCTTTATCCTCCTTCCGCATCGCCACATACGAAAGCACCAGCGAAGCATTAATCGCATAATCGAGCAAAGTCATTCCCCGAAAAGCCTGCTGCATCACCCTGCCTTTATCTATCACACTGTAAATCTGCTGAGAGCGTTCGTCCTGATAGACATTTACCATCAGTTCATGTCGGCGGGCGCTCGCTTTCCAGTTGATAGTCCGGTAGTCGTCTCCTTTTACATATTCCTTGATCTGCTCAAATTCCGTTTGATGGCCTACCCGGCGGATACGCTTGATACCCAGTTCGGTAAGGTTATCACTCATTGCCAGCAATTCGTATCGGTGAAGCATCAGATAAGAAGGATATACCTTGATATCCTGCGCCTGTCCACAAGTGTACCGACGGGAAAGCAGCCCGATCTTATCGGTCACAAATACACGGATTTGACCGAAAGAGTATACTCCGCGACGGGTCGGACGAAGATGGTAACTGATTGTTTTCCCCTCGTTCGGCTGAAGGGTAGTCCGGAAACAGACATCCCGATTCTGGAAGATAAAAGGTATTTCATCTATGATCTCCAGAGAGAGCGGACGCGAATAAGTACTTTCGACACGAATGCTCACTTCATTGTCATCGCCATTGGAAAAACGGTCGGAACATCGACGGAATGCCTGAATCCCCTGGGTACGGTAGAGAATATATCCGTCTGCCGATACCAACACGAATAAGGCAAAAAGCGCCCACTGCCCGATGACAAAAAACGGAGCAAACAGATATCCGCTACCCAATAAGAGGATAACCAGAATAAGGGCAATATAGAAACGACGGGTTAAGTACAATTTCGGGTTCTGAGTTTTGAGTTTTAAGTTTTGAGTTACGAATTATAGAGATTCGGTTCTTATTTGGGAACCTCCACTTTATCAATCAGGCGTTGCGTAACCTTTACCGGAGAATATCCTTCCATTTCCGCTTCCGCCGTCAGGATCAGACGATGCTGAAGCACATACGGAGCAACGAACTTAATATCTTCCGGTGTCACGAAGTCACGTCCCTGCAAAAGGGCATACGCCTTGGAGGCTTGCAACATTGCAACTGATGCACGCGGAGAAGCGCCAAGATATACAGCTTTGCTGGTACGCGTCTGCTGCACAATCAATGCAATGTATTGGAGCAGCGTACGGTCTACAAATACCTGATTCATGAAGGCACGCAGTGACAGGAGTTCTTCTTTGGTGATGGCAGGCTTGATATCGTCCAGCTTGATTAATGAAGCGTTCGTATGGTGACGTTCCAGAATATCCACTTCTTCTTCCAGCGAAGGATAGTCCATCGTTATTTTCATCAGAAAGCGGTCGAGCTGCGCTTCGGGAAGTTTATAAGTTCCTTCCTGTTCCACAGGGTTTTGTGTGGCAAGGATGGTGTAGAGTTCACCCATCTTATGAGTAGTGCCGTCAATGCTTATCTGACGCTCTTCCATCACCTCGAACAAGGCAGCCTGTGTTTTGGCAGGAGCACGGTTGATCTCGTCCACCAATACGATATCGGCAAAGATCGGTCCCTGATGAAAGTCAAAATCATTGGTTTTCATATTGAACACAGTGGTACCCAATACGTCGCTCGGCATCAAGTCCGGCGTAAACTGGATACGGCTGAAGTCCGCATCGATCAGACGAGCCGTCAATCGGGCAAGCAATGTCTTTGCAACTCCCGGCACACCTTCTATCAGTACGTGACCATTTGCAAGGACGGCTGCCAGCACCAAGTCCACCGTCTGTTCCTGACCGACAATAACGGAAGCAATCTGATCCTTCAATTCCTGTATCTTCTCGGAAAAGAGAGTTAAATCCACTCGTTGTTCTGTATTCTCTTCCATAAATATCTTCTTTAAATATGATTGATTATTTCATTCATTTTATCAATAAATCCCTTCATTTCTTCGCCGGAAAGGACACGTCCTCCATAAATCACCGGTCTGATTTCGCGAATCAACCTGCTGATTTCTTCCACCTCCATCCCCGTCTTCTGAGCGATCCGGTGAAAAGAACGTTCATCATCTGCTACTTCCTCCACATCTACCTGAATTTCTCTTCTCAGCACTTCCGCAAAGTAGGTGAACTTCTTATGAACCAGATTGGCATGGTCATTCTTCTGATAATAAAGCGTGCCTATCAACTTGGTAAATTCAAGAGATTTGTTTTCCGGTTCCTGTATGACAGGTATTGCCCGTTGCCGCCTCCGCGCTGTAAACACCATAAAGAGCAAGATAGCGAACATCGACAGATAGATCGCCCAGCGAAGCGGCCTTTGCGACAGAAAATAACGCAAAGGAGATCGCTGCGTCTGTGCAGTCTCCTTCATATATCCTTCGGTGCGGACAATAGGCAGTTCTCCCATCTGCGACAGGATGCGGAATATGTAAGTCGCATTTTTCTCATCCAGCACTCCGTAATTGGTAAAAAGCAAAGGAGTAGAAACCAGAATGATTTCACCCTTCCCCCACGGACGCACCATAGCCACCAACGGATGATAATTGCGGGAAACGGTCGTAGAATCCAACTCATCCAATGCGTGCCCCATATCGCTTGCCAGATTGACCTCCGCCAGTTTACGTACCGGCAGCGAATCATAACGGCGGAAATAGGACTTGCAGAACTGCGGATAAAAACGGAACACCTGCCGAGAATAGACATCCGGATCACCGATCCAATAAATACTGTCCCGCTTCAATAACGAAGCGGCATATTTTTTCAAATCGACCGATCTGAAATAAGAATAAGTGCAATCAAACTTCAGCGTATCCTCCAGAATCTTGGTAAAAGAACTGCTTACCAGCATGATCTTATTTCCCCGGTCCGCCATTTTGAGCAGGGCTTCTATATCCACCCGTCCGAAAGGTAAATTAGTGGCAATCAGTAGTATTCCTTTATTGTGAACGGTATCTTCCTGTTCCATCTGATAAAAAGTCTTTCGGGACAGTGTATATCCCGAAGGCAGGGAAACAGTCAGCAGACTGTCGAACACAGCGCATCCGAAAGGCTGCTCATCGTAATGGCTAAAGGTAGGCACCCATACAAATTTCTTCGGCAGATGATACTCTATGGCAAACATCAGCAGCAGAAAAGCAAGGACAAAGAAGATAAACCAGCGGCTTCCCCTCATGAGACCCCTCCTTTCCCTATTTCTTCCTGCAAGGATTTCATGGAATTGAACAGTTCTTCCGTTGCCTCAAAGTTACCGTAACGAACCCTCAGGAAATGATTGGTCAACTGACGGAAAACGGGCATCCGTACTTCATTGATATACTGTGTCGGTGTTTTATAAGGCTGCCAGTCAATGCGTTTCTCATCGCTAAGCCGTTTCAATGTCTGCAAATAAAGCAGACGCACCGCCTCCCGATAATCGGAACGGGAAAGCGCATCGGTAATCCCTCCCGAAAAATCCACACCGTAAATCGTATCTTCCTCCACTTCATAAGGCAGTTTATTCTTGGGCGAACGCATGAATAACTCCGGACGCTTCTTATAAACAAACCATATAATCAGGAGCAGAATAATAATGGCCAGACATATTAATATAAGTTCGGAATACTCTTCGGCAAAACGGCTGCCGAATATTTTCCGCAACAATTCCCCAAACTGCCTGCGAAACCATTCAAAGATATTGATTTCAGGAGTTATCAGTTCACGATTGTAGTCATACGCCGATTCGGATTGCCATTTGGCAATCTGCACGGTGTCGCAAACCAATGTATCAGCCGGGGATGTCAGCATCTATTCTGAATTATATATGTTTAGAGTTTATCGAAATTATCAATATCGCTCTCTACAGTTACACTATCTACCACTTCGGAAGCGTGACCATACTGGTAAGCCATTCCGACAAAAGTGAAAATCATGGAAAGATAAGCGCCGAATGCCTGTACAATACCAAGCAGATAAAGGATAAAGCTATATCCTGCCGATACTGTCGTCTCGCTTCCGACATCACTTAATGAGAAGAAATATTTCACCAGCGTAGCGATATACCACGGCATCATAGTCACTCCCTGCAATACATTAGCAATAAATCCCATGATCAGAGATATCAAGAGGACACCTCCCCAAGTGGCAAAACCCAGCCGGAATGTCTTTTTGAAAGATTCCATCACTGTAATATCCTCAAACAGGTAGATAGGTGCCCATAATGCAAGCGGCACTACAAAAGCGATAAGAAGCGGAATGGTCAGAAACAAGGTGAACAGTGACAGAAACGCCAGCAGACCTACCACAAGCCCCACCAAAAGCATGACTAAGATGGAGAAAAGGGTCATTACAAGCAGTCTCTTGATATTGCGGAACAATAAAGGCTTCAAAATGCCCAACGTGATTCCCTCCAAGCGTTCTTCACGTTCATTATAGGTACGGATCAATGCATAGATCATGGAGGTCAGCAAAATACTGCCTATCATAAATACAATCATATACAGACCGTAATAGGACATAAATCCCAATAAAGATGCAGTATCCGGCACCGTCGCAGTCTTGGACATAGCAGTCATGGCAAACGCTCCTCCCATCAATCCGTTCAGACTTAACGCCTGAATAAGGCTTACAGGCAAAAGCAGATAAGTCGTAAACTTCAACAGTATTTTCCAATTCTCTTTTATGAAGTCAAAAGAAGCGTTCAACTTATCACCGAAAGAACGTTTCACGTACATTGCAACCTTAGGTTTCTGTGATTCCATGTTTTTTTCTATTTGGTAAATAAATATAGTAAAAGATGATAAATGCAAGGGATGTAAGGATGATGCCGAGCCTCAGCATATCCGGAAGTTCGGTGTGACGGGTTATAAAGCCTTCGATAAATCCCGCCATGATAAACACGGGCACCGTACCGATTACAATCTTCAGCCCTCTTTTCGCTCCTCTGCGGAAAGATTCGAGTCTCGAATAGGTGCCGGGAAACAGCCAGCCGTTGCCCAAAGCAAGTCCGGCAGCACCGGCTACGATGATCGCCCATATTTCAAGAGTTCCGTGCAGCCAGACGGCAAGTGCCGACTCCCAAAGCAGGTCGTGCTGATAAAAGAACATCTGAAATGAACCGAGCATAATGAAGAAGTATAAACCCCGTACCAAAACTGGTCAGTATCCCCGAGGCAAAACACAGGAAGGATACTCTTATATTATTGATTGTAATGCCCAGAAACATCGGAGCTTCGGGAGAACCGTTGTATACTGCCATCGGCTCACCTCTGGCAATATTGTCCAATGTCATATCTACATACTGATTGCCCATTATCAAACGTACAAACTCCTGATCATTGGCGGCAGATACTGCCCCGATCAACGCACTGACGGCAAAGATGATAAAAGAGATCAGTAACTCACGCCGTGCATCATGCATGGTCTGCGGCACTTCCCGTGTCCAGAAA
>OGCQ01003247.1_pt1 | contig 14934 bp, 8 predicted proteins | sample 1570161 | NCBI WGS metagenome assembly OGCQ01 (sample SAMEA4384402, study PRJEB24528) | human gut metagenome
TTAATGATGATGCATCACGAGACTTCCGCTTCTGTACGTAACTATGAACGCCACATGGACAAAGCCTACCAGTTTATGGCAGACAATGGATACAACTCCGTAAAGAGCGGTTATGTAGGCAACATCATCCCCCGCGGCGAACATCACTACGGACAATGGATGAACAATCACTACCTGTATGCAGTGAAGAAAGCCGCCGATTACAAAATCATGGTGAATGCACACGAAGCAACCCGCCCTACCGGTATCTGCCGTACATATCCGAATCTGATCGGCAATGAATCCGCCCGCGGAACAGAATATGAATCATTCGGAGGCAACAAAGTATATCATACAACAATTCTGCCTTTCACACGCCTGGTTGGCGGTCCGATGGATTACACTCCCGGCATCTTCGAAACGCATTGCAACAAGATGAATCCGGCAAACAATTCTCAGGTACGTTCTACCATTGCACGCCAGTTGGCACTATACGTTACCATGTACAGTCCTTTGCAGATGGCTGCCGATATTCCGGAAAACTACGAACGTTTTATGGACGCTTTTCAGTTCATCAAAGACGTAGCTCTCGACTGGGACGAAACGAACTATCTGGAAGCAGAACCGGGAGAATACATCACGATTGCCCGTAAGGCAAAAGGTACGGACGACTGGTACGTAGGTTGCACAGCCGGTGAAAACGGTCATACCTCCAAACTCGTATTCGACTTCCTGACTCCGGGCAAACAATACATCGCTACCGTCTACGCGGATGCCAAAGATGCCGACTGGAAAGAGAACCCGCAGGCTTATACCATCAAGAAAGGTATTCTGACGAATAAGAGCAAGCTGAACCTGCACGCAGCTAACGGAGGCGGATATGCTATCAGCATCAAAGAGGTAAAAGATAAATCAGAGATAAAAGGTATCAAAAGATTATAAAGACAGAGAAATTATTATTCGGTAAAAGAGAGTGTTTTCGAGCACTAAAAATGATGACGAAGAGAAGGTTTTCAATAGGTATTTCTTAAGAGAGAATGAATAGAGATTTTACAATTAACTTTAAAGACAAAAACATGAAAAAAGGAAACTTTATGTTCAAGGTCCTGCTTACGCTTATAGCCGGAATATTCTTGTCCGTTGACGCATTTGCTCAACAAATAGCCGTCAAAGGAATGGTAAAAGACGCAACAGGCGAACCGGTTATCGGTGCCAATGTTGTGGTGAAAGGCACTACCACCGGAACGATTACCGATTTCGATGGCAACTTCCAGTTGTCTGCCAAGCAAGGCGATATAATAGTAGTTTCATTTATCGGGTACCAGCCGCAGGAACTTCCCGTCGCCGCACAAATGAATGTAATACTGAAAGACGATACGGAAATACTGGACGAAGTAGTAGTCATCGGTTACGGTCAGGTGAAAAAGAACGATATGACCGGTTCGGTAATGGCTATCAAGCCCGATGAACTAAGTAAAGGTATTACGACGAATGCTCAGGATATGTTATCCGGTAAAATTGCCGGTGTCAGCGTGATCTCCAATGACGGTACACCGGGCGGTGGCGCACAAATCCGTATTCGTGGCGGTTCTTCATTGAATGCAAGCAATGACCCGCTGATCGTTATTGACGGTCTGGCTATTGACAACGAAGGTATCAAAGGGATGGCAAACGGTTTGTCAATGGTTAACCCTGCGGACATCGAAACCCTTACTGTACTGAAAGATGCCTCTGCAACTGCCATTTACGGTTCGCGTGCATCCAATGGTGTTATTATTATCACCACCAAGAAAGGAAAGAACGGACAAGCTCCCAGCGTAAGCTATAACGGCTCCGTATCCTTCTCCAAAACTCAAAAACGTTATGATGTACTGAGCGGAGACGAATACCGCGCTTATGCCAACCAGATATGGGGTGACAAATTACCGGCAGATTTAGGAACCGCCAATACAGACTGGCAGGATCAGATATTCCGTACTGCTGTCAGCACCGACCATCATGTTTCTATCAACGGAGGATTCAAGAACCTGCCTTACCGTGTATCTTTAGGTTATACAGACGATAATGGTATTGTGAAAACATCCAACTTCCGACGCTTCACTGCTTCCGTGAACCTGGCTCCTTCCTTCTTTGAAGATCATCTGAAGTTCAACATCAATGCCAAATTCATGAACGGTAAAAACCGCTATGCCGATACAGGTGCCGCCATTGGCGGGGCATTGGCCATCGACCCTACCCGTCCGGTTTATTCTAACGAAGACCCTTACCAGTTTACAGGCGGCTACTGGCAGAATATAAATTCTACCACAGGCTTCAGCAATCCGGACTGGAAATATACGTCCAATCCGAACTCTCCCCAAAATCCGCTGGCTGCACTGGAACTCAAAAATGACAAGGCAAACAGCAACGACTTTGTTGGAAATGTAGACGTTGACTATAAATTCCATTTCCTGCCTGACCTCCGTCTGCACGCAAGCATAGGTGGCGAATATGCGGAAGGTACGCAGACTACGATTGTTTCTCCATACTCATTCGGCAATAATTATTATGGCTGGAATGGCGACGTTACCCAATATAAATACAACCTTTCGTACAACATATACGTACAGTATATCAAGTCTTTGGGTGCAAACGACTTTGACATCATGGTCGGTGGTGAAGAACAGCACTTCCATCGCAACGGATTTGAAGAAGGCCAGGGCTGGGATTCCTATACGCAAGAACCCCATGACGCCAAATTGCGCGAACAGACAGCTTATGCAACCAGAAATACACTGGTCTCTTACTTCGGCCGTCTGAACTACTCCCTGCTGAACCGTTACTTGTTTACCTTTACCATGCGTTGGGATGGCTCGTCACGTTTCTCCAAAGATAACCGCTGGGGTACATTCCCGTCATTGGCACTGGGATGGAAGATTAAAGAAGAAAACTTCCTGAAAGATGTAAATGTCCTGTCTGATCTGAAATTGCGTTTAGGCTGGGGTATTACCGGTCAGCAAAACATAGGTGATGATTTTGCTTATCTTCCTCTGTATGTAGTCAATAACGAGTATGCCCAGTATCCTTTTGGCGATACGTATTACTCTACCTCCCGCCCGAAGGCTTTCAATGAGAACCTGAAATGGGAAAAGACGACCACATGGAACGCCGGACTGGACTTCGGATTCCTGAATGGAAGAATCACAGGCGGCATCGACGGATACTTCCGTAAAACGGATGACCTGCTGAACAGCGTTAAGATTCCCGTAGGAACTAACTTCAATGCCCAGATGACACAGAATATCGGTTCACTGGAAAACTACGGTATGGAATTTTCCATCAATGCCAAACCGATTGTGACTAAGGACTTCACTTGGGACCTGAGCTATAACATTACATGGAACCACAATGAAATCACCAAGTTGACAGGTGGCGACGACAGCGATTATTACGTAGAAGCAGGCGATAAGATTTCCAGAGGTAACAATACCAAGGTACAGGCGAATAAAGTAGGTTACGCTGCCAATTCTTTCTACGTTTACCAGCAGGTATACGATGAAAATGGCAAACCTATTGAAAATATGTTTGTTGACCGTAACGGAAACGGAACGATAGACAGCGGAGACAAATATATCTACAAAAAACCGGCAGGCGATGTTTTGATGGGACTGACCTCCAAAATGCAGTATAAGAACTTTGACTTCAGCTTCTCCTTACGTGCCAGTCTGAACAACTATGTGTACTATGACTTCCTGAGCAACAAAGCCAACGTCAGCACTTCGGGACTGTACTCCAATAATGCATATAGCAACACCAGCGCCGAAGCTGTCGCACTCGGTTTCAGCGGACAAGGTGATTACTACATGAGCGACTATTTTATACATAACGCATCATTCTTACGTTGTGATAACATCACGTTAGGTTATTCTTTCCAGAATCTGTGGAAGACTCAAACCTACAAAGGTGTTGGCGGGCGTGTATATGCTACTGTACAGAATCCGTTCATTATCAGTAAATACAAAGGCCTTGATCCGGAAGTAAAAAGCGGTATCGATGCCAATCCATATCCCAGAGCGATGACTTTCTTATTAGGTTTAAGTCTGCAATTCTAACATTCATTAAATCAATTTATCATGAAAACAAAATATATCAAACAACTATTTTCAGCCGCACTGATCGCAGTTCTCTCTTCGGGAGTAACTTCATGTATCAACGATCTGGATATTAGTCCCATCGATCCTCAGACAGGAGGTAGTTTCGACCAGCAGGGAGTATTTGTGAAAGGATATGCCATGTTGGGTGTAACCGGACAAAAGGGTATCGACGGCTCTCCTGACCTCGACGGACAAGACGAAGGCGAATCCGGTTTCTATCGTACCACTTTCAACTGCAACGAACTGCCTACCGACGAATGTCTTTGGGCATGGCAGGAGAATCAGGACATCCCCCAGCTTACAAGCATTAGCTGGAGTCCTTCCAGCCAGCGCACAGAGTGGGTTTACGTCCGTTTGGGATATGACATCACACAATACAACTTCTTCCTCGACCAGACCGAAGGCATGACAGATGCAGAAACACTACGTCAACGTGCGGAAATACGTTTCCTGCGTGCCCTCCATTATTGGTACTTCCTCGACTTATTCGGTAAAGCTCCGTTCAAGGAACACTTTAACAATGACTTGCCTGTCGAGAAGAAGGGGACGGAACTCTATACCTACATTCAGAATGAACTGAACGAAATTGAAGGTGATATGTATGAACCTCGCCAGGCTCCCTTCGGACGTGCAGACAAAGCCGCCAACTGGTTGCTCCGCGCACGTTTGTACCTGAACGCAGGCGTATACACCGGACAAACGGATTATGCAAAAGCGGAAGAATATGCCAGCAAAGTGATTGGTTCAGCATATAAGCTATGTACAAATTACAGCGAACTTTTTATGGCCGATAACGACGAGAATGAAAATGCCATGCAGGAAATCATTCTGCCTATCCGTCAGGATGGAGTGAAGACGCGTAACTATGGCGGTTCAACTTATCTGGTTTGTGGTACTCGTGTAGCCGGTATGCCTCGTATGGGAACAACCAATGGCTGGTCCTGTATCTTTGCCCGTGCAGCAATGGTACAAAAGTTCTTCTCCAATCTCGATGATGTGCCGATGCTGCCCGCCGATGTTGAAATTCCGACCAAAGGCTTAGATACAGATGAGCAGATCGATGCTTTCGATGCAGAACACGGCATCAGAACAGAAGACATGATCAAAGCTGCCGGTGACGACCGTGCCTTGCTATACTCTGGTGTAGGAGGCGGCAGACGCAAGATTCAGACAGATGCGATCAGCGGATTCACCGATGGCTTGTCGATTGTAAAATGGCAGAATTACCGCTCTGACGGAAAACCCGTCAGCCATGCTACTTATCCTGACACAGACATTCCTTTGTTCCGTCTGGCAGAAGCATACCTGACACGTGCGGAAGCCATTTTCCGTCAGGGAGGAGACGCCACAGGAGACATCAATGAACTTCGCAAACGCGCCAACTGTACAAGAAAGGTACAGACCGTAACCGAACAGGAACTTATCGACGAATGGGCACGTGAGTTCTATCTGGAAGGTCGCCGTCGTTCAGACTTGGTTCGTTTCGGTATGTTCACAACCAATAAATATCTTTGGGACTGGAAAGGTGGAGCAATGAACGGAACATCTGTCGCTTCATACTACAACAAATATCCTATCCCTGTATCGGATATAAACAATAACAGGAATATGTCACAAAATGAAGGCTATAAATAACCAAGAGTTCATCCTTATATAAAAGAATGCCATTATGAAAAAAATATCCAACATATTACTCGCTGTCACCTTCGCACTGCCTCTATTTACAGCCTGCGAAACAGACAATGACAGCAATCCGATCCTGAACGAACCCGATACATTCACGCTCAATACGCCCGCGTATGCAGCCAACAATGTATATGACCTGAAGAATGCCCAAACTGTAGAACTCACTTGTTCGCAACCGGACTACGGTTTTCCGGCAGCTACCACCTACACGGTACAAGCTTCATTTGAACAGGATTTCATAGAAACGACAGATGAGAGCAAAGCCAACTATACAGTGTTGGAAAGCACCTCCCCGACAGCAAAGATCAATGTGGATGCTTCCGAACTCAACAATGCGCTTCTCGACTTGTGGACGGCCGTGAACGGAGAGCAGGCAGAACTCCCTACCGAACCGGTAGCTGTATATGTCCGCCTGAAAGCCAACATCACAAGCAGTGGAAAAGGAGTATGTTTTTCCAATGTGATTGAGTTACCCAACGTTCTGATTTCCAAGAGCACCAGCTCATTGACACCTCCCAAGACGATGTTCGTTGTAGGTTCTATGCTGGATGCCGACTGGAAAGTATGGAAACCGATGGCAGGTGTCTACGGTATGGACGGTCAGTTCTATTCAATGATTTACTTCGATGCCAACTCCGAGTTCAAGTTCGGAACAAAGGAAAACGAGTATATCGGCATTAACGACAACCGCGTGACGGTTACCGACAAAGCCGGAGCAGGAGTCAGCGGCAGTGACAACTTCGTCGTAGAAAACGCCGGATGGTATCTCCTCTACGTCAAAGGGGCTGTCAAAGGGGATGATTATCAGTTTACCATTACTTTCTATCCGGCTGAAGTATATTTGTTCGGTAACACAACCGGCGGTTCGTGGGCATTCACCGACGAATGGAAGTTTGCGGTTCCCGCTACCAAAGACGGCAACTTCGTATCTCCTGCCATGACTGCAAGCGGAGAAGTCCGTATGTGCTTCAAGACAGACCTCGACTGGTGGAGAACTGAGTTTACACTCCACGACGGTGAAATCTTCTATCGTGATTTCAACCTTATTGACAGTTGGACAGAAAAAGGAGACGGTTATTCCGTACAGGGTTCAGCCGGCAATGTGATCCATCTGAACTTCACGGCAGGTACAGGAGAAAAGAAGTAATTAACTTTAAAAAGAACGATTCATCATGAAAAAACATTTAATATACACAGGGATGTTTCTGGCAGCAATCGGATTTTCTGCCTGTAATGAAGATTTCAAGGACTGGGCTGATCCCCAGTCCAATCCCCAGGAAGAGTCGGCGGGACAGTTGACTGCAACTTTCACAGCAGGCAAGGACGCCAGCATCGTCATGGACGCGGCCACAGCCGATTCCGTAGAAATTGCAAAGTTAAGCTCGACCACAGCCGAAGAAGGCAGTAAGATCGCTGTCAACTCTTTGACACTGAATGAGAATCACACCATTCCATTTTCCATGACGGAAGATCATGTCTTTAAAGTAGCTTTGGCACAACTGGACAGTGTGACGCAGGAAGCCTACAAAAGCCGTGCAAGCGTGGTACGTGAATTGAAAATCTCTATCAATGCTTCTGCCGTAACTCCTTCCGGTGAAGGTATTCAACTGGTGGGAAATGAAGTAAGCATCACCTTGCAGCCTGCCACAACTCCGCCCCTTGATCCCGACGGCTATTATATAGTCGGTGATTTCACAGGCTGGGACGGCAACAGTGCCCAACAGATGAAGAAGGACGCTCTCAATGAAAACCTGTATATATTGGAAGCAGAAATAGAAAGTACTTCGAACTTCAAGATTTTCCCGGCTTCAGCTATTAACGGAAACGACATAGACTGGACCAAAGCCTTGGGAAGTAGTGTAGATGGTGATGACTCCGGTGATAATTTTGTTAGCTGGACGAATGCGGGAGCCATTAATACAGCACTGGACGGTAAAATTAAAATCTCATTCGATGCCTTCAACTACCGTTTTACAGTGAAAGACAACAGTGCGCCCACCGAACTTTACATGACTGGCAGCGCATACAACTGGGGAACTCCTGCCGGTGATCCGAATGCTTGGAAAGCACTTGTTCCGGTCAACGGAACGAAAGGAACTTTCTGGGGAATCTTCTATTTCGCAGCTAACGATCAGGTGAAGTTTGCACCGCAAGCCAACTGGGGCAATGACTTCGGTTTTGTAGATGCCATCTCACAGGAATCCAAAGACCTTGCCGGATTATCGGACGAGGGCGGCAATTTGAAAGTCGGTATAGCCGGCTGGTACTTAGTATACGTCTCCGTTATCGGCGATGACAAAGCGATAGAATTTGAAAAGCCGAATGTATATCTGATGGGCGATACCTCATACAACGGCTGGGACGCGCAACTGGTAGAACAGGACTTATTTACCGTGCCCGGAACGGCTGATGGTGAATTTGTTTCTCCGGCATTCCTGAAAGATGGCGCAGTACGAATCTGCGTAAATCCGAAAGCTGTCTCTGCCGGCGACTGGTGGAAAACAGAGTTTATCATCTTCGACGGACAAATAGCTTATCGGGGCAACGGCGGTGACCAAGCTGCGGTACAAGGTAAAACCGGACAAAAGGTTTATCTGAACTTCGGCAACGGAACAGGCCGTATCGAATAATACTACAAGAAATCAGGGAAACAGGGAATGGCCGTCGCGAATACAATGAAATCGGGGCGGCCACTGTTTTTTAAGAAACTACACTTATTGTCTTTAATACATCATCATTATGAATAAACATCTCCACTTTTTATCTCTTTTGTGGTTGTCAATGCTCATGGCATTCATGACCGCTTGCAGCGATGACAAAAATATCACCGACCCTGCTCCGGAACCCGAACCGCCCGTCGAAGGGCAATGGACCGCACTTACCGCCTCTCCCGACACATGGGACGAGACCAAACGGGCAGACATCTCCTACCAGTTACTGGTCTATTCCTTCGCCGACAGCGACGGAGACGGATATGGAGACCTGAATGGCGTCACCCAAAAGCTGGACTATCTCAACCAGTTGGGCGTGAAAGCCCTTTGGCTCTCTCCCATCCACCCCTGTATGTCTTATCATGGATATGACGTCACAGACTACACCAAAGTCAATCCGCAGCTCGGCACAGAAAGCGACTTCGACCGTCTGGTTACGGAAGCCCACAACCGGGGCATCAAGATTTATCTGGACTACGTAATGAACCACACCGGCACTGCCCACCCGTGGTTTACCGAAGCCAGTTCATCATCCGAAAGCCCGTATCGCAATTATTATTCTTTCTCCGAAGACCCGAAGACAGATATCGCAGCAGGCAAAATCGACATGATCACCCAAGAAGGGGCAGCCGGATACAATGCCGCAGAATGGTTTCAGGTTTCTGACGAGACCGCTGCCGTGAAAGGACTGCTGAAATTTACACTGGACTGGAGCAACGCATCTTCTCCCATCCTTGTCGTTTCCACAGGAACCAAGGCAGACGAGGATAATCCGGACACAGGCACCGAAAACGCCAAATACTTATACTACGGAGACGGCATCTGCAAAAAGTTTTATGACAAAGGAAACAACATCTATGAACTCACCGTTGACTTTGAGTCCACTTGGGGACTACTGATCCGTACCAGCAATGACTCTTCCTGGCCATCAGGAACAAAATACGGCGCCTCTTCCTCGTCCGAGAAACTCGCGCTGAACAAGGACTTCAAACTGACCAACGCCGGCAGCCCTGCCAACATCATGTTCGACAGCCAGCAGATCACCTATTTCCATTCTCATTTCTGCACCGACTGGTTTGCCGACCTTAACTATGGTCCTGTAGACCAGGCAGGAGAATCACCGGCATATCAGGCAATAGCAGACGCCGCCAAAGGATGGATTGCCCGTGGTGTGGATGGCCTCCGCCTCGACGCCGTGAAGCACATCTACCACAGTGAGACCAGCGAAGAAAATCCTCGTTTCCTGAAAATGTTCTACGAGGATATGAACGCCTATTACAAACAAAAAGGACATACGGACGACTTCTATATGGTAGGCGAAGTGTTGTCGGAATACGATAAAGTGGCTCCTTATTATAAAGGTTTGCCCGCTCTTTTTGAATTTTCCTTCTGGTACCGACTGGAATGGGGAATCAACAACAATACCGGATGTTATTTTGCCAAAGACATCCTTTCTTACCAACAGAAATACGCCGACTATCGAAGCGACTACATCGAAGCAACGAAACTGAGCAACCACGACGAAGACCGTACATCATCCAAGTTGGGCAAATCCACCGACAAATGCAAACTGGCGGCCGCCGTCTTACTCACCTCTGCCGGACATCCCTACATCTATTACGGTGAAGAACTGGGACTTTACGGAACAAAGGATAACGGAGACGAATATGTGCGCAGCCCGATGCTGTGGGGAGATAGCTACACTACCGACTATACAGACAAGACGGATGCCACCGTTTCGAAAAATGTGAAAACGGTAGCCGACCAACAAGCCGATGCCCAATCACTTCTGAACATATACCTCTCCCTCACCCGATTGCGTAACACCTATCCGGCACTGGCAGAAGGAAGTATGACCAAACATTCCGTCTACAACGAATCGCAGGAGAAAGACTATAAGCCGATTGCCGCCTGGTATATGACCAAGGACAACGAGAAACTGCTTGTCATCCACAATTTCGGCGGAACGGCCATGCAACTTCCGCTGACAGACAAGATTGAAAAAGTATTGTTTGTGAATGGCGAGGCGCAACAAAATACAGACAGCGACAGTTACACCCTGAAACTGGGAGGATATGCCTCTGTAGTATTCAAGTTGAGCAACTAAATACATCAAGACCACGTCTTCATACATTCATCATCTAAAAAATAGAATGAACCTGAAGACGTGGTCTTGACTTTTTACGGTTTCTATTCATCTTAAAGAAACCTTATATCAATCGGAATTTCCGCTTTTTAATGGATAAGAATCAAACTTGTGTTTCTCCTTCTATATACTCTTCCAAGAAAAGATTCTCCCCATCGAATACAGCGTACGAAAAGAAGTTGATCCAGTCTCCAAGAATCAGCACACGGGAAGTAGCGCTCAACATTAAATCCAGTTCAATGTGACGATGTCCATAGATGAAGAAGTTGATATTAGGATGACTCTTCAGATATTCTTTTGTATAAAGCACCAGATGTTCCTTATTCTCCCCCATGTAATCCGGTTCTTTGCCGTCCACCCGCTTTTCGCGGCTATGTTTTGCCCACGTCAAGCCCAGTTCCACACTCCAACGGGGATGGATGGCAGAAAACAGTGTCTGAAGTGTTGCACTATGAAACATCCAGCGCAACAACTTGAACTTCTTGTCCGGGTCACCCAGCCCGTCACCGTGAGCCAAATAAAACTCTTTTCCGTATATTTCGGTAGTCAATGCTTCGCGATGAATAATCACTCCGCATTCTTTAGAAAGATAATCCCCACACCAGATATCATGGTTGCCGGTAAAAAAATGTACCTCCACTCCCATATCCGTGAGTTCGGAGAGCTTTCCCAAAAAGCGGGTGTATCCTTTGGGAACCACTAACCGGAATTCATACCAGAAATCGAACATATCTCCCAACAGGTAAACGGCAGAAGCTTTATGCTTGATACTGTCGAGGAAGTTCACCAAGCGCCGTTCCTGTGTACGTCCATGTTCTATGGCACGTGAACCAAGATGCGCATCGGAAAGGAAATAAACGTTCTTCATGAGTTTTGAGTTTAGAGTTATCAGTTTTATGTTTTGAATGATGAGTTTTATGTTTTGAGTGATGAGATTACAGGAATCCGAGTTCCAGTTTTGCTTCCTCACTCATCATATCTTTATCCCATTCCGGTTCGAACACAAGGTTGATAGTGGCGGTTGTCACCCCTTCCACCGATTCCACTTTTTGGCGGATATCTTCCATGATGAAATCGGCTGCCGGACAATTAGGAGCAGTCAGAGTCATATCAAGCACTGCTTCCCCATTGTCGGAGACGTCTATCTTATAAATCAGTCCAAGATCGTATACATTCACCGGAATCTCAGGATCGTACACCGTCTTTAGCATGGCTACGATCTTTTCTTCTATTTTAAATTTTTCCATAGGGCTTTCCTTATTAATATGTATTGCAAAGATAAGAATAAATTTATTCAGAGCAGCCCTTCGTCGGCAAAACTGTAAAACTTATCCTCACAAACAATAACGTGGTCTATCAGGCGAATGTTCATTGTGTCGGCTGCCCGGCGGATGTGTTCCGTCAATGTCCGGTCCGGTTGGCTGGGTTGGATATTTCCCGAAGGATGGTTATGCACTACGGCTATTTGCGTGGCTCTTTGCAGCAGTGCTTCCCGAAGAATGGTACGTACATCCGTATACGTTCCGTCTATTCCGCCGGTGCTGATACGTACCTTGTCGATCAGTCTCGTCGCCTGATTCAAGAGTAATACCCAGAACTCTTCCTGTTCAAGGTCGCACATGACAGGCTGGAAGATGTCGTAGATATCTCTTGAACAAGAGATGCGGGGGCGTTCTTGGATATTTTGCAGTTTCCGTCGCTTGCCGAGTTCCAGAGCAGCCATTACAGTGATGCTCTTTGCCGGTCCCATTCCTTTAAAACGGGAATAGTCGCAGACTTCCCACTTTGCCAAGGAGTTCAGATTGTTATCACAAGAGAGAAGCAAACGCCTCATCAGTTCGACAGCACTTTCTTCCGTATTTCCGGAGCCTATTAATATGGCAAGTAGTTCGGCATCACTCAATGCGGCTGCTCCTTTCTCCATCATTTTCTCCCGGGGACGGTCTTCCAACGCCCACTGGTTGATGGATAGTTTGTGTTTGCTTTCCATGATCAAATCACTTACTTATAAAAATTCTTTTGAAAAGCCTCGAATTCGTCCTTTCCTCTTATACAGCGCTGCCACCATGCACGCCAGAATCCCGTTCCATAACCAATTAGTTGTATAAAGGAAGCAGTAATCGACAGCATTCCAATCCATAAACTGCGATTTCTGATTGTCGAATCCACGCAAACCACCAAGGAATAAAGCAGTAAGGGAAGAGGTGCTACCAACATGGCGGCAAATCCTAAAAACAGAAGTGCCATCTCACCTGTCGCACATCCGGGAACCGTTTTGGAATATAGCAGATAAAAAGCTAACAAAACGAGCCCCAACCCCAAAAGAGTCAGTAATAAAAGCAAAGAGACTCCCAGTGTGAACACTGCCGGTAGCCAATGCACCAATTTCAACGAATCGGGATATTTCTTATAAAGGTTAATGCGGGCAATGCCGGAGTTATGGACTTGCTTAAAGAACTTCTTCAAGTCTGTCCGACGTTTGTGATATACCCACGCGTCGGGGAAAAGACGACAAGTATAGCCACCTTTAAAAATACGGATACTGAAGTCGATATCTTCCCCGAAGCGCATTTTAGAGAATCCCCCCAAAGCTTCATACACTTCGCGACGAATCCCCATATTGAAGCTACGAGGATAAAACTTGTCCATCTTCTTTTTTCCGCCACGGATACCGCCTGTTGTAAAGAAGGAAGTCATCGAGTAGTTGATAGCTTTCTGAATATCCGTAAAAGAATCGTGCGCGCGGTCGGGACCACCGAACGCGTCGGCAGGAGAAGCCTGAAGCTCTTTCTCTATCGCATCAAAATATCCTTCGGGCAAAATGACATCAGAGTCCAGTATGATAAAATATTCTCCTTCGCTTCGCTCCGCTCCGTAGTTACGGGTCTGCCCCGGTCCGGAATTGGGTTTAGAAAAATACTTGATGTCCAACCGATCTGTATACCGATCTGCCACTTCCTTACAAGGGAGGGATGAACCATCTTCAACAATAACTACTTCAAAATCTTTAAAACACTGTACAGTGAGACTTTGCAGCAATTCATCCACCTCGTCGGGACGATTATAAACGGGAATTATGACGGAGTAACGCATGCTTATAATAGCTTATAATTATTTAGTATGCAAAGTAAGACAAAAAAATGAAACTGATAAAAGAGACTGCGGTTATTCTTTCTATCAGATACACTTTACTCCCACAAACCTGAGTCATTCAGATAGTGTCCGCAAGCAGCTAATCCTCCGTATGCTTAAAATAATCCATGCGCCTGCAATGATTTAAGATTTTCTATACATAAATTTATTCGTCTGACTACTGTTCAACAGTAGTCAGACGAATAGTTTTATGCAATACGAGAAATAGTTGTATGCAGATACGGAAATAAATAACAGGCAAAAACAGAATAACGCATATAAGAAAAGCAGGATGTACGTTTTGAAAAACAAAAAAGGCTGACCAGCAACGGTCAGCCTCTCCTATCTATCAGTCGGTTATTACTTTTTCAGAATATCCATTGTATCCGATGCAATCAGCAACTCTTCGTCTGTCGGAATCACCACTACTTTCACTTTAGAGTCAGCAGTAGAAATAATAGCTTCCTCACCACGAACTTTTGCATTCACAGCGCTGTCCAGTTTAATACCCATGAATTCCATGTCTTTACAAACTGCTTCACGGCATTCAAACTGATTTTCGCCTACACCACCTGTAAACAGGATGATATCTACACCGCCCAATGCCGCAGCATAAGCACCGATATATTTCTTAATACGGTAGTAGTACATCTTTTCTGCAAGGATGGCTCTTTCGTTTCCGTTAGCACAAGCGGCCAGCAGTTCGCGCATATCGCTTGATACGCCGGAAATACCCAGTACGCCGCTCTTCTTGTTCAACAGGTTAGAAACGCCTGTCGTATTCAAGCCTTCTTTTTCCATGATGAATGTCACTGCACCGGCATCGATGTCACCGCTACGGGTACCCATCATCAAACCTTCCAACGGAGTCAGTCCCATAGTAGTATCTATACATTTGCCATCCTTGATAGCAGCGATAGACCCACCGTTACCAATATGGCAAGTGATGATTTTCTGTCCTACCGGATTTACGCCAAGGAACTCGCATACACGTTTGGAAACATAGCGGTGAGAGGTTCCGTGGAAACCATAACGGCGTACGCCATATTTCTCATACATTTCGTAAGGAATAGCATACATATAAGCATAATCCGGCATCGTCTGATGGAAAGCCGTATCAAATACGCCTACCTGCGGGATGTTGGGA
>OGCQ01003256.1_pt1 | contig 14865 bp, 7 predicted proteins | sample 1570161 | NCBI WGS metagenome assembly OGCQ01 (sample SAMEA4384402, study PRJEB24528) | human gut metagenome
AACGCCCGACCGGTGGTGTTTGACGAACGAAGTGAGGAGTTCCGCCGGTCAGTGAGTTCTTCGAATAAGCGAGAGAAAAACAAAATCTTTTGTTTTTCCGAGCAGGAGAAGAACCGATGAAATCAACGAAAGCCTTACCGGACCGTTCCAGGCGAACCGGCCTGACGGTATAAAATCCGAAATCGGAATAGAAAGAAAAAAAATTAAACCTAGGTATAAATTAATTGAGTGTATATTCTTAAGACAAAAAGGTTACAAGGCCAAAAGGTAAATGAACCCTTGAAATCCTTGTAACCTCTATTGTTTTTTATTCCGACTCTTTACCCGAATATGTTAAAAATCGTCCAGATCGGTGATCACGGCTTTTGCGACCAGTTTCAGGTCGAACGATAATTTCGCATCTGCAGCAACAACCACTTCTTGATTATTTGTTGTCGAAGCTTTCACTTCCAAAAGGATATTTTCTGTTTGTCCTAATTTTTTAGCTTGTGCCTGAGTCAGATTAAATTCCAGCACACTCTCCTTACCGTTGGCAGCCTGAATAATATCCCGCCCTTTCACAGCGGTAAGGCTTTCCAATTTCTCGCCATTTTCTCCCAACAGCACCAGGGTCGGAATCCGGAGATTCAATGGAAGTCCATTGACAGCAGTAATCGTAATTACACCTTCTTTGATCTTATCCGCATACTTGGGGTCGATATCAATATCGTTCAGCGTGTCTTTGTAATTGAGTCCTTCGGCACTCAATGCGAAAGGTATCCGGACATAAGCATCCAGATCGATTTCACCGTCGCTGTAAATCACATTATCCTCGTCTCCTTGCGGATTTACCGTCACCGTACCTTGATAGGATATATCGCCTGTCGGTGGCAAAGACAGGAAGTCTACAATATTGGAATTATCCTTATTCAACCCTAAAGTATCGGGAAGCACGATATTCGACTTATTCCCTAAAGTGAGCAACTCTTTTCCTTCTTCTAATTTCAGCGTTAACGTATCTCCTTCTGCGTTTTGTCCATAGAAAGTAGCATCGACACTCATCGGGACACCGATACCTTTGTTACGGAGAATAATATTCAGTTCAGGCTTGGTGAACTTAAACTTACCCCCGATTTCATCCAAAAAGTCGATATCCATATTAAATTTATCCGGGTCGATAGCGATCGGATCGACCGTGATTTTCCCTTCTGCTTTTTTGAATTTGAGATTATTCAAGCCAAATATCAAATCCAAGGCAGGATTCGTCACCTCAGTTCTCGCCGGAATGACAATATTTACTTCTAAATCGACCTTTTTCTCTGCATCGAGGGTGAGTATAAAATCGTTTAAATCGATAGACTCCGATCCGGTAGCAGGTACAGACTTCTTAATATGCAAAATTTCACCGTTCATCTCAATATCGGGGAATGTAGCCTCGATCTTATAAGGATATCCTATTTCCGGTAACATAAAACAGGCAGAAGCCTGGATTTTTTTCAGTTCACATCCATCAGGCACTTCTTTTAAAGTGGTTGAAGTCTGGAATTCAATTTCTAACGGATGGTCCAATACTAAATGAACTCCCGATACCATACCGGGTATCGTGTCTGAGTAGCCGAATTCCAAATCTTCAGCAGGCATATCGAAGACCTGATCGATATCGATATGGTAAATACCTTCTTCGGTATATTGAATGATCAGATCATTTCCTTCTTTTACGACCACATCGTCATCGCCCTGATTAATTAAATCCCAAAGAGTAAAAGACCCCTGAAGCACTTTTAAGGAAACACCCGGCTCCCAGCCTTCTATTTCATTGGTCCATTTATCGGTATCGAAAAGATCGGCATCGCCACAAGAAGTACACAAAAGCAGCATAGACAACAAAGCTGCACCACCCCAATTCAAACAAAATTTCATCATAAATATAACATTTACACGACAGTGCAAAATTGTGTTAATTTTTTGGAAAATCAAATTTTTAGAAAAACTATTTTTTTACAATTTATCTATTTTCTAAATCATTCACTTTAAACATCTTCAAGTCATCGTTGTACCTTATATTTCAGAATCGTATTGTTTCCGGTTCCGGCAAACAAGAAAAATCCGTCATTCTCTAAAAAGACGATTGAAAAAGGCGAATCGCCGGTAATGGGAAATCCTTTGGACAGTTTTCCATCAGCCGATAACAAAAACAACTGGTTTTGTTCCGGATCGGTCAAGCCGACACGCACGTCTTTAGCAGAGAAACGGTATACATAAGGGAAACCTAAAGTTTTAGCCTCCATTTTCTTCTCGAAAAGCGGCGTTCCATCCAAACGGGTGACCAATACCCGGTTTCCATCGGTAAACAAAACATCCCCGGTCCCATTTCCATCCCAATCCACTATATTCATTTCAAACCGATCGGACAATCCTTCTACCCGGGAAGTCTCTGTCTGACCGGAAAAATTCACCACATGTATCTGCCCTCCCTTACCAGCAAATACCAGAACCGGTTGTCCGCCTTTACGGGTTAAATAGACATCGGTATGAGGTTTCAGATCGAATACGGAAGAAACTCTCACTCTCTCTTTGCCTTTACGGTCCAATATATAAAAACGATACCGATCGGCAAAGACGATATAATCTTTGTCGGCCACCCTGAAATGCTGTACTTTCGAAACGACCGGTTTATCGGTCTTTTGGGGATTCCAGCCTTCTACCGGTTTTCCATCCAAACCGTACAGATATACTTCCCGGTTTTCACAAGGAACAAAGATGCGGTAGTTGCGGTTATTATCATAATCGTACACGGATATTCCCTGCTCGCACTTTCCTTTGAAAGCGACGGGGAAACGCCCCGCTGCATTACCGTTGCGGTCGATCAGGTACATCTTGTCGGGAGTAGAAAACAGGTATTGTAATTTCCCGTTCTTAAAGAGATCGACCTGATATACTTCGCTATTGATCTGCTGCCCGAGAGGAAGTTTCCAAAGCACACGCCCCACATCGTTGATCAGATAAACGGTATGTCGATCGTCCTGCACGAACAATTCCTTCTCACCCGTCACATGATTGGTCACGGGAACGGGCTTCATACTCACTTTCCCATCCAATTTAGTCTGCCACAATACATGCGGACGAATTTCATCCTTTATCTCGGCTGTACTCAGAAAAAGAGTGGTATAGAGCATATCTCCCTCGTTGGACCACTGCCAGGCCCAGGTAGAAAATACAGACAGTTCCTTTTGACGTCGAGTCAGGAACTGCTGCCAACTTCCCTGAGTCAAAGAGGTATAAAAAGGCAAAACCTCAGCCGTACGGGCAAAATAAGCCATATTATATTTTCCGGCCAAACGGGTTTTCAGATGCCGATACCATTCGGCATCGCGGATGACGCTCCCATGCACATAATCGCGGACAAAACTCTTTACCGCACTCTCGGAGGAAGCAAAAATCAGGTAGTTATCCTCCACCAACACGCAACGGCATTTTATCCCTTCAAAAATATATCCCCAATAAACGGCAGCCAGATCATCAGCCGGGAAAAGATAGTAACGGAAAGTTTTTTCCCGATCGAGGTTATATTCTTTTAAATAGTTTTCTGAAGACTGATTATCGAAACGGGCATATTCCTTCATCATCTTCTCCAACACCACTTTACACAAGCTACCCGATTTAAGACTGGCTACGATAAGCCCATCCCTTTCGCGGGTCGCTTCATTATAGGCCAGATCTACAACAGCAAACTCTCCCTGCAACAAATCGCGCAACTCTTCTTCGCGTCCTTTTCCGAACATCTTAACGAACTGCTGCTTTCGCCTGAAGATATTTTCTTTTTGTCCTACCGTATAGCGGTAATTGTCCAAAGCAGCAAAGTAAGCCGCAGGATTACTCAGGTTCAGCAATCCTAACGAGAGCAGACCGGAAGGCAGTACCCCGTCGATATTCGCTTCCCGGGCCTGTTGTTTTTCCAATGTAGCGATGTACGAACCATCCAGTCCACTATAGTTCATAAATCCGTTCAGACAAATCCCCTGTCCGCTGAAATCTCCGTCCAAAGCTCCCCATTTGAAAAAACGGGTAATATCGACATGGGGAAAAACCTTTTTAACCTGGATATACAAAGGCATCAACTCTGTAAAAGCTCCGGTATTCAACAGAATATTTATACCGGCACCGGCTGAAAAATATTTATTCAGATTCTGATAATGGGGTTTGACTCCTTCCCCGGCTTCTTCAAGGTCGAATTGTTTCAGTCCGTCTTCGATATACAGGTCCGAATCCGACAACAAGATAATACCGCCGCAAACAGCAAAATAAGCGATCTCTTTCCCTTGTTTTAAAGTATATATTTTATGCCGGTCGTATTTCCGTACCTTCTCCCCTCCGGCAGCAAAAGTCCGGTTCAGAAAATCGGTTACTTCTCCCCGGGAAATGACATCTTTGTTATCCATCACATAGAGGAAAGCGACGTCGCTCTTGCCTTCCACCCGGGCTGCCACAACGTAAGGATGTGCCTTCACCAGCCCTTGTTGTTGTAAAGTATCGGTTATCCGGACCAACAACTTCCGGCGAAACACTTTCAAATCGGCCGCAAAAGCCTGCCGGATCTCAGGTGCTAACTCAGCCCCGACATTAATCGTTACCACGACAGCCGAATTGTAAGGGATAAAAGAATCTTTACTACCGGCACGCATTTTCCCCTCTTCATTGATATACCAAATGGCACAAACAACGACAGCAAGCAGGATAACGGCCAATAATGATAATAGAATCCCTTTTTTCATACAATTTAACGTCGGTATACAACAAGCTATTTCAAAGCAAAATTAATAAAAAATGCCGGCACTGCCGGCATGATCTGGTAAAATTATTCTTCTCCTTTCTTTTTCAGGTAAGTTCGTCCTTCCAATATCCAATCGGCCGCAACCGTTTTTTTCAGATAATAATCGAAATAATCCATGACACGCCCGGTTTGATCCAAGGTATTCATTTGTCCACCGATTGTATGTCCTTCGCCCTCATAGGTCAATAGGATACAAGGTTTTCCAAGCCTGCGCATGGTAATATACATTTCCAGTCCCTGACTCCAATCGACGGCCTGGTCTTCAGTTCCGAAGATCATCAATAGCGGCGTCTGAATGTTTTCTGCCTGAAATACCGGGGAATTACAGATATATTGCCGGGAGATTTGCCACCAGGGTAATCTGAAACGTGCCTGTCCCGTTTCGAACATTTCTTGATTGGAACGTCCGCTTTCCCAATAAATACTATTATACATACTTATCATATCTGTCAGAGGTGCTCCTGCCACGGCAGCAGCAAAAAGCGGAGTTTGTGTGATAATATAAGCCGTCTGGTAAGCACCCCAGCTATGCCCGATCAACCCCAACCGTGCAGGATCGATATCTTCTCTTTTCAACACTTGCCGAACAGCAGCCGTAACACAGTCTACTGCCGATTCGCCCGGCCGGTTCACCTCATAGGTGATATCAGGCTGAAAAACAAAATAGCCCTGTAACACATAATTCATCGTATTATAAAGATCCGATGCCGAAGGAAAAACAAAATCGTTTAAATGCTGGGACAGTTTCTCGTAAATATGAACGATCATCGGATAGGATTGACCTTCCCGATAGTTTACCGGATAAAACAATGCTCCTTTCAACTCCTTACCCCGTGAATTTTTATAACGGATCAATTCACTTTTACGGAAAATAAATCCGGGGGGACGTAAATTCGTATGTGTCAATTGTTGAAGCCGATTCAGGTTTTCATCGAAGCGATAAATTCCGGAAGCCCCGTCATCACCGGTAGCTCTCAACAACAGGTTACAGTCGGGAGTCAAAACTCCGCGCTGAAATTTCCGGAAAGTGATCTTGTCTTCGCGTCCTCGGGTCAACCGCTTCAATTTCAGCGTAGCCGGCTCAACACTCCAGATATCATATTCGTCATAAAACCAAAAAGCCTTATCTTCTTTCAGCCAACCGGCAATGCCGAACGAGGGAGCGATATCGATGGGGCCATCGTAATATATATCGCTTAATCCAGTAGTCACCTGAGCGGTAAGATTGATATATTCTTCTTTCGCCAAATCGTATGCCCACCAATTTTTATTCTTAAAATAGTAAACATACTTTCCTTCGCGGGAAAAAGAAGCCGACAATATTGTATTCTCCAACAAGCGGGTACGTTTTCCAGTTTCCGTCTGTATCACATAAATATCCCGATGGAGTTCGCGGTAATGGGGTCGATAGGGCTGATCGTCGACAGCCAAAACAAATGCCCCGTCGGCAGAGATACCGGCTATATCGAACAAGGAAGAATCGGCCAGCTGCCTCCAGCGTTTTTCTTCCGGCCACCATACACACAAATAGGTCCGGCTACGATTCAGGTAATACCGGTTTTTCTGACGCGACTGAATTTCCTGATCTTTCCAATGCCAGATATCGACATCTGCTGTAACTTCCGCCCGGGATTCCCCTTGATATCGTTCCGGAGCAATACCGAAGAACAGTTTTTTCCCATCGGCAGACCATTGGGGTGTGTAATATTCACTGATTTTCATATTTGCCGGAAAATCGGCCCAGGCCTCTGCGGCAAAACAGCAGGCCTGCTGCTTGTTTCCGATATTCCGGACGACATGAATTTCCCGGCCTTGCTTCTGCCCTGTACTGTCCGACAACATTTTCATAAACAGAAGCCCGTGATCTGTCCATTTCAATTTTTCATATCCGTTTTTATCGTTTTCTAAAAACAGAAGACGGTAATCATTCAGTTCCAATACCTCCAGGCTATTGCTCAGTCCCTTTTCAGTTTTTAGGGTATAGGCCAGGTATTTCCCCGTTGGATCGACCGTATATTCCTGTATATTAGCTATATTCTTTACCCGTTTTTTTTCAAGATCATAAAGATTCAACTCTACGGCATTTTCTGTATTTACTCCTTTTAAAATCAGATGTTTACTATCATTGGTAAAAGTAAAACTTTCCATTCCCCGGAAAATTTGTTCTTCCCCATTAGCAAGGCAAACCAGTTTTACCTGATAGGCAATACCGGCAGCTGCATTTTCTCCCGCCGGTTCCGAAAAAACGATCCAGTGGGAATCTTTGGAAAATTCGGGAGCAGAAGTATTTTTATATTTGTACTCTTTTCCCGACGCGATATGCCGGACAAACAAAGTATCTGTTTTCTCCGCAGCCTGGATTCTCCACATCGCCCATTCGCCGGATGGAGATAACCCGTATTGCAATAGTTTATGCCACAACTCGAATTCATGAAAATCCCGTATTGTTTTATTACTGGCCCATACGTTTCCCATACCTCCTACTCCTATCAGATAAACGCAGAAGGTCAATATTACTTTTTTCAAACCGATCATTTTTTCAATAGATTCTTCAATAATTTTTTTAATGCAGGATTAGAAGGCCGGAGTGCTTCGGTATCTACCCAATTGCCTTCTTTATCGATCAGGATAAACCGGGGAATAGAACCGACATGTAACTCTTCCGGGAGGTAACTCCAATCACCGGCCCACAATTGTACGCCTCCTAATTGATGTTCCCGGACATATTCTTTCCATTTTTTCCGGTTTTTATCTATGGAGATACTGATAAATTCAATCTCTTTTCCCTGAAATTCAGCCTCCAACTGTTGTAAATAAGGGATCTCAGCTTTACAGGGAGCACACCAGGTCGCCCAAACATCGATAAACTTATATTTCCCCCGGAAATCGGCCATGGAGCGGTAGTGTCCGGCTGTGTCGGGAAAGATAAAATTAGAAGCCCGTTCTCCTTTTTGAAGGGTAGAATGGGGGCGTCCCCGGTACTGACATAACCGCAGGCGTTGTTCCTCATTTTGCATCAAAGGAAAATACTTCTGTTCGTAATCACAAAAACGCCCGAAACTAACGGTATCTATTTCAGCCAACACAAATTCGGCTTTCAATAGCGGAGATCCGATTTCGGCTAACCAGTCATCGAAGGAATATTCTCCCTGCCGTATGACAAAAGTCCTTTTATAATTAAAATATTTCCGGAGCAACTGAATACCATAAGGTTGTTGTAAAATACGGTCATCTTCGACGGGAAAGCGTCCGATGAGCTGCCGGTAATAAGCCGATTGTTGTTCTTCGGATTCATAGGATTGCTGATTTTTAGCAATATAAGAAATGAAATCATACAACAGATCGAATTCGATTGTCTCCTTCAACTGCTTTTGAAAAAGGGAATCCCGGATAACTGTTGCTTGCAACCACCGGTCCACCTCTAGCCGAACCGAATCGAAACGGGGAAAATAGGCCCCATAAGCTTCTGTCCTGGTGTCCATTTTCAAAGAGCGCTTTATCTCTTTCCATTGTTCCAGTAAACGATTTTCTTCACCGGTGATGTCCACTTGTTTCCAATCCCCGTCGATTCCCTGAAAATGTATTTCATCCCCTGCTTTTACATACATCCGATGATATTCCTTTCCATCATACAGGTAATAAAAACCGGCCTCTGCCGGCTGGAACATAAAAGCAAAACTACCGTTACCGGCAATGGTGGTACCGGCATATTTTACCGGTACCCCATTTTCTACAGTCATCAGTTGCACTTCTCTGGCAGGTACCTTTCCCCCGCTCTTTCCCTTTATCACGGCAAACTCCTCTGCCCTGATTCCTCCCCCCAGAAGGCAACAGATTATCCCTAATAACCACACACGACTATCTATCAATAACATAAATATCCATTACCCATTTTTGAACTCATATACATCACTTCGGAAGGTATTCCTTCGCCCTGATAAACTTCCGGATTATCCTTTACTTTATCCGCCGAAGTATCAAAAAGATAAAGTTTGTAATTACTACCGTTTCCGGTAGCTATGACCAGCTTATTCGTATATTCATCAGGCGCACTATAGCTATTGTCGAAGATAATATGTTTGATCATAACGATCTTTTCTCCTGCCGGCACAGCGGGTTGTCCACCCACTCTTTTCACTTCCTGTTCCCGTTTGTTTTGCAGATCATAGTAGTACAATTTATCGCCTTTGGAAAAATACAACATCTGGAAAGTACGGTTCATTCCAAAACATTCGGCCCGGGTCAACTCGCTTTCCAGCGGAATCTCATCGATGGCTGTAATTCTGTTTTTGAGGAAAGCCGGATCATAATATACCAGACAGGTCAAATCGAAATGAAGGATGGAACGCGCTTGGGCTGCGTCTTTATTCTGCATAACAACGTATCCTTTTCCGCCTTCCCACATCCCTTCGTCGAGAAAACCAGCGTAAAGCGGGTCCCGATCAGGATAAGCCTCAGGGAATTTTGAATGGTCGTCACTATTCAGATAAAGCAAATTCGAATTTCCACGGGCAACGGTACAAAATTTACTGCTCTTGGTATCAAAAAACAGGGGACTCATGGTTCCGTTTTTCGTCATCAAATGGGCCAATTCATAATCACCTGCTTTTGCATAACCGAACTTAGCCGCTCCTAAGGGGGAGCTATGTACGTCGATAGTGAATACTTTCCCATCGTTCACCAAACCGTGTTCCTCCGATCCTCCGAACCATTTACCAGGAGCGACAATACCCTGTTTCTCATAAAAAAGGGAATTGAAATCGCCTAGCATTTTCAAATCACTGATCCGAACCACTTGTAATTCTTTCTCCGATATAACCATCAGACAGGCATTGTTCTTGACCATTTCTTCCTGTTCTTCGTCCATATAAGCATAATCACCGATATAACCCAAAGAACGGGGCCGGCCTGTCAGTGCCTCTCCACGACTTTTCTGTATCAGCCCGGAATTCTGAAAATCCGGAGAAAAGAAATCGATATCGGTGGTCTCCCCATTTTGCTTCATCACATACCATCCCCTGAAATATTTCGATTCTATTATTAATTCTGACTCGATATAATTCGCGATACCGTTCTGTTTATCGCGATATTCAAAAACAAGCCGGTAAATTCCCGGATCGGCAGAAACAATCCAATCTAAATCTTTTTCCTGCGAAAGGGTATCGATTTTCTTATCCCCGGTTGTCTGATAAGTCATCCATACATAATCATAAGTCCGCCCTTTATCTTCCGACTGGATTACAGTAGGAATAGATAAACGGCTCAACAAATCACACCGGTAAACGGGTTTTATTCCGGTTACTTCGGTCCGATTCAGTTCGTGATAATCATAATTGCCTTTATCGTCATAGCATGACCAGCACAGTACAGGCAAGAATGCCAATAAAAATAGATATATCGTTCTCATAGTTCATTCATTATTAAGGGAAAACAACTTCTTTACCATTCTCATCTTTCAAAGGAGGATCGTTTTTCGGATCTGCATTGTATTCGGCTAATGCCTTTTTTATTTTAGCCAGATAATAATCTCTCAGCGAATACGTATCATAATTATCTATAATATAAACCAAAAAATCATTATCCCACTTTTGTCCGGTAATATCGATCATAAAACGATGTTTTACCTCCGACCAATTCCCCAAATAAAGTTTATAGTAGTAGCTATTGTCTTTCCAACGGGTAGGACGTTCCAATTTATCCGAGATTGTGATGTTTTTCACCAGTTTGTTCACTTCTCCGGTCTGGAAGTCATCAGACGGTAATAACCGCAATACCAATTTCCGGGCATTTTTCCGCAAACCGGTATCTTCCCGTTTTATAATCACATTCAACTTCAACACATTCTGATTCGCCGGCAGAATCAACTCGTTTTTTTCGCCTAAAGATTCGTAATGTACGCCCGCTACTGCCGGAAATTCCATATCCACATAAGTGGAATCAACCACCTTTTCGGGTTCTTCCTCATCGTACGTATATTTCCATTCTTTGGTCACTTGTTCGAACCTGATGACACGGGGATAATCCGTCACTTCCCCGACTGAGATCAGCTCGATTTGCAGGGTATCTTTTTGTATGCTTTCGGGATAATAAGCAAAAGTATATACTTCTTCGGTTTTTGTCTTAAATTGTATCCGGTCTGTTCCTTCGAAGGACATATATTCTTCCGAACAACTACAAATCATCGAACAAGCCATCCCTATTCCAACTAAATATTTCAATTTCATACGTTCAAATTTTTAATTATTCAAACTTAATTTCACTTTTCGGCAAAGGCAATACATAAACCGCTTTGCTTCCTTCTGTGTCAGTCCAAAGGATTGTTTTATCGCCCCTGCGTTTGGCTTGGAAAAATTGCTGTCCTTCTCCGTAAAATTCTTTCTGGTACTCCTTGGCCACAAAAGCGTTTTTCAGATCGACAGTAGAAACATTTACGACAGAGATGTTCCGGGCTGCAACCAACTCATCAACTAAAGGTTTATACTCTGTTTCCAGATCGGAACATTCGATCGCAATCAGATACATTTCATACAAACGAATCAAAGGAACTTCCTGTAAACCGGCATCAGGCATCCCTTCTTGTTTATATTTCTCCAGAATATAACGGGTTCCCGACTTTTCAGTAATCTCATTCCATAAATAAGTCACCCGGTAATCGGTAACATCCGATTCGAAAATATCGGTTTTCACCTTGTCTTGATCCTGTTCTACTCCACCGGCGTTTAAAAAATAATTAGAAACAATATCGTTCAGATTATAGACATGTAAAGAAAAAAGATGCTCCGGGGAAGCAATATTGTCTTTTGCAGCAAAATCTGTCCCCTGATTCAATCTGAAATCTTTGTTAGCAATAACCCGGCCGGCATACTCCGCTGCTTGGGATTTATCCTGAATCCACAAATAGAACCGGGCTTTCAATGCCAACACCGCCCAATAATTCAAGCGGTTTTGCCGATAACTGAAAAATTCATCGTTCATCCCTTTTTCTTCCACTTCTTTCAACAGAACTTCGGCGTCATTCAAATCTTTTTCCAGATAGCCCACATACTCTTCCCAGGTATTTACTTCATGATAATTTTTAGATACCGTACGTACATAAGACAATATCCTGTCTTTTGTCTGTTCACCCGGTATCGGGCCGAACAGCCGCAAAATATCCAGATGGCAGAAAGCCCTCATCGCCAATGCCTCTCCCTTGATCAGATCATGCATATCCGAAGTCAAAATCCCATTATCCACATAACCGAGCAGATTATTGATATTGACGATCGTATTGTAAAATTTCCCGTAGATATCTTCGATCAATCTTTCGACTTCGGCATTTTTATAATCATAAGCGGCGGTATACCCATCGGTCGCCTGCGGATCTGTCTTCCAATGCTGAGCCAGATTCTCACAAAACTCCATGGTCAACGTTTTCCCATACAGTTTACCGTCTTTCAACATAATATAATTACCGATCAAAGCATTCTTAAAGCCATTTTCATCCGAAAACATCTCTTTTTGCTCAACTTTATCTTTCGGATTGACGCTCAACCAATCGCTACATCCGGTCCCTAACAGGAGGCAGCCTATCATTATATAATAAATCGTCTTTTTCATGTTGCTGAAATTTTAAAAGGTTGCTGAAAGAGAGAAAGTAAATCTCCGGGAAAAAGGATAGGCGATACCTCTTTCCTGCTTGATGCTCGATACGCGGAATAAATTATCCGTATTAAAAGAGAGAGACAAATATTGGGTTCCCAGGTGTTTTTTCACCCAAGGCTGTAAGAAATCATATTTTATCTGTATGCTCTGACATTCGAGGGTATTCTCTTTTTGCACGAAACGGGATGACATCTGGGTTTCCTGCGTATTCTTGATATCTTTAAAGAAAGCATGATCCCCCGGATTTACCCAACGGTCTTTATACACCCTCCGGTCTACATTGTATCTGGTATCCGCATTTTCTACCCGATTCACCAAAGTTGAATTATATTGAGATCCCCCCAAGCGATAACCGAAAGACAGGTTCACACTCAAATCGCGGAAAGTAAACATGGTATTGATGTTCCCTCTGAATTTAGGATCAGTTACTCCACAAGCCACTTTATCACGGGCATCCCAATTGAATGTGACATTGCCAAAGCGATCGATAAACAATTCCTGTCCGGTGCTGGGATCGATCCCCAGAGAAGGAACGACATAGATGGTCCGCAAAGCCTCTCCTTCCCGATACATGAAATTCGGGTTAGATCCGCCTTGTAATTCCAATTCCTCGTTGGCCACTTTCAATGCCTCGGAGATTTTGACTATCTCGTTCTTTTCATGAATAAAACTGGCAGATACCGACCAAATGATATTCTTTTCCGTATTCCGGATGGGATATCCTGACAAAGCAACTTCAACTCCCTTATTCTTCACTTTACCGACATTATCCGTATAACTAGGGAAACCATTCGTCAAGGGAAGGTACATTTCAGACAACAAATTATTAGTCTGATTTGTATATACATCGGCTGTCACTTTCAAGCGGTTATGGAATGCTCCGACTTCCAATCCGAAGTTCCATTTGTCGGTCTTCTGCCATTCCAAGTCCTCATTGGCCAGACCTTGCAGGTGGCTTCCAAACCAATACCGGTACCGATCGTCGGTATAATATTCATAAGTAGCAAGGGCCTGATAAGCATCGAAATTCACCGATCCGGTCACTGCATAAGAGCCGCGTAATTTCAGACGATCCAGCCACAATACATTTTCCATAAACTTTTCTTTATGGATGTTCCAACCGATACCGAAAGAATAAAAGGGAGCGAAACGTTTCGAACTACCGAACTGGGAGGCCCCGTCCATACGATAAGCCACGTCGGCGAAATAACGATTGTCATAGATGTAGTTCACATTCCCCGTCACACCGATGCGCCGGTTGAGCGATTCGGATCCGGTAGGTTTTCCATCTTTCTGATACTGAAGAGCCATCGACAAAAATTTAATATTGGATTGGGGAAAACCCTCTACCTGAAAAGTATAAGAATGCGATTTTTCCTGAGCAACATTGTAATCCAAACCGACATAGAGCTCGTGTTTTTCTTTAAAGTTACGGGAATAGCTTAAAGTCAGACTCCAATCATAACTAAAGCTTTTCCCTGAAGAATAGATATATTCTCCTTTACGGAAAATCTGTTCATCCGAATAATCCTTAAATTTGGTATGGTCGGCAGGTTTAAAATTATCATAATCATTCACCTGTTTCGATAATCCGATGCGTGAACGTAAAGTCAGGCTTTCCCAAGGTTTCCATTCTACATCGAAATTATTGGTAATAGTCGTATAGGTTTTTTTATCGACCAAATCGAGCGTAGCATTGTAAAGCGGATTTTCAGGGGCTGTAGTCCAAAAATCTCCTTTTTGTTCGAGTTCTTTCAACACTTTACCGTCTTCTCCGCGTTCCCGCCAGTAAGGGTTGAGTTTCACATACTGATCGAAAGATCCGTAAGGTGATTCATTCGATTCACTCAATCCGACTTCGAGGTTATTGCGGAACAATAATTTTCCTTGCTGGTACATCAGATTAATATTTCCATTAAAGGTTTTCCGGTCGGACCCTTTCATCACCCCCAGGATATCGTTATATTGAACAGAAGCAGAATAACGGAAGCCGTCATTCCCACCTCCTTCCAAACGCAGGTTGTGCTTGTGACCGACACCCGTACGCAAAGGCTTCGACAACCAATAGGTATCGACTCCCCGTTCTATTTCCTGTTTGATTCTGGCCTGCCTTTTCCTCAACGCCATTTCTATATGGGCCCATTCGTCTTTATACAAACCGGCATTCTCTTCCAACTGAAGTTTTTCGGCAGCATTCAATACATCGTAATCGCTCAGATCAGGCACCTCGATATTCACACTTCCCCGATAAGACAACCTCAATTTTCCAGCCTCGGGTTGTTTAGTCTCGATGACAATCACTCCATTAGCTCCCCGGGATCCATAAATCGCGGTAGCCGAACCGTCTTTCAACAAAGTCACAGAACTAATATCCTCGTCGTTTAAATCCAGCATCCGGGTGAGACTGATCT
>OGCQ01003269.1_pt1 | contig 14804 bp, 9 predicted proteins | sample 1570161 | NCBI WGS metagenome assembly OGCQ01 (sample SAMEA4384402, study PRJEB24528) | human gut metagenome
ATTACTTCGGAGATGATTTTTTACTTATTATAGATGAGTCCCATAAGACAGTTCCCCAGGTTGGCGGTATGTATGCCGGTGATCAGAGCCGTAAACAGACACTGGTGGATTACGGCTTCCGACTTCCGTCTGCTAAGGATAACCGTCCATTGAGCTTTGATGAATTCGAGAACAAGCTTGACCAGGTAATGTTTGTATCTGCGACACCGGGAGAATATGAATATGACCATGAGCTTCTCCGCGCAGAGCAGATCATCCGTCCTACAGGGCTTCTTGATCCGAAGGTGGAGGTGCGTCCGATCGAAGGACAGATCGATGATCTTGTAGCAGAAGTAAATAAGGAAATTGAAAAGAAAAACAAAGTCCTGATCACGACCCTGACCAAACGTATGGCAGAGGACCTTACCGATTATATGAAGGATCTGGGAATCCGTGTCCGATACCTTCATTCAGACATTGACACTCTGGAACGTGCGGAAATCATCCGCGATATGCGCCTGGATGTGTTTGATGTGCTAGTCGGGATCAACCTTCTGCGAGAAGGACTGGATATTCCGGAGATCACGCTGGTAGCGATCCTGGATGCAGATAAGGAAGGCTTCCTTCGTTCGGAAACATCCCTGGTACAGACTATCGGCCGTGCTGCCCGGAACAGCGAAGGCCATGTGATCATGTATGCAGATAATATGACAGAATCCATGGAAAAAGCAATCTCGGAGACAGAAAGAAGGAGAGCGATACAGGAGGCTTACAACAGGGAGCATGGCATCACTCCAACCACGATCAAGAAGGCGGTCCGTGATCTGATCGCTGTTTCGAAGAAGGTGGCAGAGACAGAAGTGAAGCTTAAAAAGGATCCGGAATCCATGAACCGAAAAGAACTGACGAAGGTGATCGCTCAGGTAGAGAAGCAGATGCGTGCTGCGGCAGCAGACCTGAATTTCGAGCAGGCTGCTGAGCTGAGAGACAAGATGCTCGAATTAAAAAAGAATTTGGAAGAATTAACGGAATAGGCTGCGAAGCAGCTGACAGTACAACACCCCTGGCTGTTACAGCCAGGGGTGTTGTCGGGTATGCTCGATCTGTTTTGGGGAAAAGCTTATTTTGTAGTTGAAAAGCCCAGGGAGCGCAGGGTGATGCCGGAGCCCTTGAGAAGATCAGCCCAATATGGAACAGCCATATCCAGAGTGTCGTTGGCAAGCTCGGAAGCATCTTTTTGTGTCAGGATCTCATAAGGATCTGTAAGCTTGGAAGAACTGATCCTGGGAGCGGCCTCTGTAACACAGACTGTGCCAGGCAGAATTGCCGATTCTGCCGGAAGCATGGTCAGTACAAAGACTGTTATCAGAGATATCAGGATTTTTTTCCATTTTTTCATAGCGATCCCTCCTTCGAAAAAATATGATGGTTCTCTTTATTGATTATAAGTAAAATTCCGGAGAAGGGCACTGGCATTTGTGCCAGTAACTTTGTTATAAAGAAGAGAAGAAGTTATGTATGCTGTTCCCGATAGGCGGAAGGGGTGATCCCCATTTTCTTTTTGAAGCTGGTGCTGAAATAATATTGATTGGCATAACCACATTTCAGGCTGATCTCCTTCAGACTCATAGTAGTCGTAGTCAGGTAACGGGCGGCTGCGGAAATTCGCTGAGATGTGATAAAGTCACTGAGACTGATTCCCTGATTTTTTTTGAAAAGAGCACTTAAATAAGCAGGGCTTACATTGGCAGAGGCAGCAATATCATTGAGGCAGAGCGTATTGTCAGTGTAGTGTTCGTTGATATAGGAAATCACCAGTTCACAGAGCTTCTGGTGATAATCATTCATGGAGGAATCAAGCTTCCGACATAAAAGATGGCACAGATCCTTCAGCCATTGACATAGCTCTTCCGTATTATGAAACTCATTTATGTGGTTGTAAACATACAAAATTTTAGCTTCAAGGTCATGCGTATCCAGATTTAATTCATAGAAAAATTTCAGGATCCGGCCAAGAAGAGAATAAATCTGTATGAAAGCGAAATTCTTTGTGCGAAATTTCTGAGTGAGCCAGTCGGAAAAATTCTGAAACCAGAGATCTATGGCAGCGGTATCCTTTTTGCAGAGAAGCCGGATCAGTTCATCCTCCTTTGTATCTGAAAAATCTGCAACAGACAGATCGGAACCCAGGGCCTCTCTTCCGTCAAAGATATTCTGATGCGGGAAAAAGAATCTGTATTCCAGTGCATGTACGGCGCTTTTATAAGAATGGTTCAGGTTCCAAAAATCCTGGACAATTGTTCCAATACCTGCGTTGAGAGAAAGTCCCAGTGGCTGGCAGGCATCTGCGATTGAGGAAATAAGTCCGCTGGTAAGCTGGCGGAAGCTGTTGGACTGACAGCCGCTGTGTCCCAGAATGCACAGATAGCCATCCATATCCGGGAGAAGATACACAAAATCAAGAGAAGCGGTTTCCTCAGTTATCAGATCCTGAAGGTTGAAAAGCTCCATCTGAAACTTTTCAATCCCGTAAACAGCTTTTAGATCCGGAGCATTTTCAAGCTCCAGAATAACAACTGTATAAAAATCATAATTCAGCTCCAGGTTCAGATACTTAAGATAAGGCTTCAGTCGGTAGGCTGCTTCAGAAGACGGAAGGTGTGTGATCTCGCGGAAAAATTTTTCCGTAAGAAGAGGCCTGCTTTGCTTCAGAAGCTGGAGATTTTTCTGTTCCTTTTCCATCAGTGCAAAAGCGTTTTTTACCTTCTGGATAAGATAGGCATAATCCAGAGGCTTTTCGATATAATCCAGAGCACCGAGGAGCAGAGCGCGTCTTGCATATTCAAATTTATCATAGGCACTGATCAGGATGATCTTCACCATAGGATTGATCTCAAGAGCTTGACGGCTCATGGAAATGCCGTCAAGATCAGGCATTTCAATGTCAGAAATGATCAGATCTGCCGGTTCTTTTTTCATGGCTTCGATAGCAGAGGTTCCATTGTAGCAGACATGGATGATCTCTGCATTCAGTGTTTCCCAGTCTATGTTTTTTTCGATACCTTCTGCAGATAAGTAATTATCATCTACGATCATTATTTTTTTCATCGATATCTTCCTCCATCTGTTCGAATTCAATGGTGACGTATGTGCCGTTTCCGGGGTTGCTGCGGATCCTTACGGAACCGTTTCCGTATAATGGGTTGGAAATACGGGAACTTACGTTGGAAATTCCAAAATGCTTCTCATAATCAATAACATTATGCTCAATAGCATGGCGCAGCTGTGCAAGGGTTTCAGAGTCCATGCCGGCACCGTTGTCCTCAATGGAGATCACAACCGTATCATCGCCATAAAGAACATGGATCGAAATGAAAACAGCTGGTGTGCCCGAAGAAATCCCGTGCAGAATGGAATTTTCGAGAAATGGCTGAAGTGTAAACTTGCAGATCAGGAAATTTTCGATTCCATCTTCTGCTTCGATCTCCCAGTCCAGATTATCTTTATGACAGAGCTTTTCCATTTCCAGATAAAGCCGGGCAATTTCCAATTCATCTTTAATAGGAATAAGTTCCTTTGATTTACGCAGGGTAAGACGGTAAAAGGCAGTCAGATTTGCAATCATCTGATCAGCAATGTCAAGCTTTCCAAGGGACTGGCAGGTACGGATCGATCCCAGGATATTGTAAAGAAAATGCGGATTGATCTGTGACTGGAGCAGCTGGTATTTCAGACGTTCTTCGTTTACGGAAAGATTTACAATGGACTTCAGGTTTCCGGCTATTGTGTGCTGCATATCTTCAAAGGTGATGCCCAGTCTGTCAATCTCATCATACCTGGAAGGATCATCCGGGTGGGGAACAGTAACGATAGATAGATGTTCCGGGTCATATCCCAGCTGAAAGGCTTCCATTGCATAGGAAAGTGCAGTGATCTTCCGGGTAAGATTTTCGGAAAACAGGATAACGATGATAACAGTAAGGAGCAAGAAAATAAGGACAGTGATCAGTAAGGCACGGATCAGGATGTGCGTGTTGCCCTGAATATAGCTTTCCGGGATTTCGGTAACATGAAGCCAGCCATTGCTTAAGGTGCAGCAGTTATAATATTTGTCGCCGCTGTGAAAAGAAGAATCTGCATTTCCTTTGAGTTTCTGAAACTGTGCTTTGGAAATTCCGGATAAATTCAGTGAGGATGTATTTTTTGCTGCAATCTCTCCGTGATCTGTGAGAATGTAGCTGTATATGCGGGAATCCAAAGCAGCAGGCTGCAGATAAGTGGTAAGCTCTGAGGTGTCCAGAGCAATGCCGTAGGCGTATTCCAGAATACCGGTGGCCTGATTTTTCAGTGCCCGGACGCAGAGGATCACATCGGCAGATGATTTTTTTGTGGACAGTATTTTAGGCAGAGGCATATTGGAAACCGGTATCCAGACAGAGGAAAAGCCTGAACCGGAAACAATATTTTTATCCAGACCATATGCAGAAAGCTCATCTGTGGAAAAGAAGTACAGGCTTTCTTTTGAACCGAGCTGATCGGGCTGCAGAAAAACATATATATGGAAGAAATCGAATGTGGATTTATACAGCGAAATATTGTTTTTTACAGTGGTGAATTTTTTCAGTGCATCTACCTTATTAGAGGAAGGCTGATTTAGGGAGTACATTTGAAACTGTATGGTATCTGCTACATTTTCAACCTGACCGAGGCGGTCGTTCAGCTGAGAGACCAGCTGCTTGTCAGTCATTACGGCAGAATCGATGATACGATCTCTGGCAATGTTATAGGAAATGTGATAGCTGATGAAGGTCAGGGAAATCAGAGGTACCATAGTTGCGATCAGAAATGCGAGCAGGAGCTTATAGCGAAATGAGGAAAAAATGGGTGGGATACATTTGTGGAATTTCATAGTACATACTCTCCTTTATGTCGAAAACAAATTAATGAAACCGAATCCAGCTGTGAAAAAAAGCCGTTACAAATATAGATTATATAAAAGGATTATAAAAAATTAACAACAAAAATACAAGAGAACGAAAAATAATATAAAGAAATCATAAAATATTGTATTTAGAATGAGGGGGCTCTCTGGTATCCTTAAACCATCAAAAACAGGTGTGGACAAACACGAAAATGTCCAGAAAGGAAGAAAGATATGAAGAAAAAAGTAATGAGTGCAGTTTTGGCAGCAGCGATGGTTGTGGGTATGGCAGGTAACGTGGTTACTGTTTCCGCAGAGGAGAAATATGATCTTACCTTATACAGCATCGACACCACAGACCCGGATTTTGAGGACTGGCTTGCAAATGTGGAAGATGCCACGGGCCTGAACATTAATGTAATTGCGGCACCTACAGATACAGATACCCGTCAGCAGAAGATCACCACAATGCTTTCCACAGGAGATGCTTCCGTGGATGTCATTCAGATCAACGATGAGATGAGTGCGGCATTTAAAAATTCCGGATGGCTGGAAGGACTGAATGATACAGTAATGACAGATGATATCGCTGATCAGTTTGCCCAGGGATATGTAAAGAATATGATCACAGATAAGGACGGAAACATTATCGGTGTTCCAGGCTATACAGGATATTTTGCATTCTGGGTAAATCAGGAGATCATGGATGAGGTCGGAATCAAATCCATTGATACAAAAGAGGATTTCATGAAGTATATGAAGGCTGTTTCCAAGGACGGAAGATTCGGCTACGGCGGTTCCTGGGAGAAAACTTATGCATTTAACGAGCTTGCACAGTTTGTAAACATGTTCGGCGGCGATTATTTTGACTGGACCAAAGAGGAAAACAAGGAAGCAGTTCAGTTCCTCCACGATCTGGTTGCTGATAAAGAAACATCCATCGAGCAGATCGCTGATAAATATGAGCAGATGAATCCGAAGATCAATGACGGAAAATACGGATGCTGGTTCATGTGGGGCCTTGGAACAGATTATGCAAAGGCAGATATGCTTGGCGCAGATAAGATCCACATGGAAATGGTACCGGATTTCAGCGGCAAGGGAGAGCGTGCGATCTTTACAGATTCCTGGAGCTATGTTCTCAACAAAGCATCCAAGAATAAAGATGCAGCTGTGAAATTCCTCCAGTATATGGCTGATGAAGGCGGAATGGAAGCTTCCTATAAAGCATTTGACAGATATCCTGCAAGAAAGGATGTTGCAGAGAAGGTAGTTCCGGATTCTGACCCGGCAAAAGAAATGTACAGCAGATATGCAAATGAATGCAATGTACAGGGACGTCCGATGGTGGCACAGACAATGGAATTTATCAGCGATATGGGAACAATCTTCCAGTCCTGTATGAAAGACGAGATTACAGTTGATGAGTTCTGCAAGAAGGCTCAGGATGTGGTAGATATGTATAAGTAAAAGATATAAAAAAACAGCAATGTAAAGCAGAGGTAAAAGTCTGCTTTACATTGCTTGATGAACAGGGAGGAAAGTTCCATGACAATAAGCAAAAAAAATATGAAGTGGATACCATGGCTTTTGATCCTGCCGGTTGTACTGATTCGAGGTTTTACAACAGTATATCCCATTCTGATGACTGTGAAAAACAGCTTCTTTAATATCAGTATCCTTGCAGGTATCAATGAATTTATAGGCTTCAAGAATTACCTGAAGGTATTTTCTGATCCTAAAGTGCTCACATCGATCAGCTTTACGGCAATATTTGTGGTTGCTTCCATGATCTTTCATGTGATCCTCGGAGTTATCCTGGCACTGATCCTGAATATGAAATTCAAAGGCCGCCGTTTTCTGAGGACCATCGTGCTGATCCCGTGGGCTATGCCTGCAGTAGTAGCCGGTATGGCTGCAAAATGGGCATTTAACAATGATTATGGTCTGATCAATGATTTTATCCGCTGGTTTGTACCGGGTTACCAGAACAGCTGGCTGATCAATACAGGTACTGCAAGAGCAGCGGTAATTGCAATGGACCTGTGGAAGGACCTTCCGTTCTTTGCAATTCTTGTACTTTCCGGACTTCAGTTTATTTCCGGCGATATCTATGAGGCAGCAAAGGTAGACGGTGCAAACGGGATCCAGAGCTTTTTCCGGATCACACTTCCGCTGATCGCAAAAAATGTCCTGACTTTATGTATTCCGTTCACACTCTGGAGACTGACAACCTTCGATCTGGTTTATTCCATGACATCTGGAGGCCCTGGAGAGGATACTGCGCTGATCGCATACAGAATCACAACAGAAGCATTTACAAATCTAAACGTAGGATATGCTTCGGCGCTGGCTATGCTGCTGTTTGTTGTAATGGCGATCTTCAGCTGGCTGAATATACGTGTTATGAATAAGTTTGACAGTTAGGGGGAATTATCGTGAAGAATACAGGAAAATATAATGTTTATCATGGAGTGGTAGCCGTTGGAAGATGGGTTCTGTTTGCAGTTGTGGCTTTTCTGATCCTGTTCCCGGTTTACTGGATCTTTATTTCTTCGATCACACCGTCAGGAGAACTGTTTAAAACACCGATCGATTATCTTCCGGATCATCCCACACTGGAAAGCTATAAATTTCTGATACAGAATGTAGGACTGCTTTCAAAGATCGGAAATACAGTTCTGATCGTAGGCATTACACTTGTGATCAGTACCGTGCTGTGTGCAATGGCTGCCTATGGCTTCTCAAGATTTAACTCAAAGGGAGTTTCTGTTGCATTTGCGTTTGTTCTGGCTACCATGCTGATCCCTGAGGTTGTCACAGCCCGCCCGCTGTATGAGTTTATGCAGAAGGTAAAGCTGTATGATACATATCCGGGACTTATCCTTCTTTATATCAGTACCGTTATACCGTTTACGGTTCTGATCCTCAGAAACTTTGTCGGTGAGATCCCGATCTCACTGGAGGAGGCAGCTGCTATTGACGGCGCATCTTTTTCACAGAGACTGTTTACGATCGTTCTGCCGCTGATGAAGCCGGCAATCGCTACGGTTTGCATTATCAACTTTATTACCTGTCTGAATAACTTTTTCACACCGTTGTTTTATTCAAATGGTATTCAGGTACTTTCTGTTTCCATCGTACAGCTTCCGTTACGTGACAACATGTATGGAGTTCCGTGGGATCTGGTCAGCGCCATGGGATGGATCATCCTTCTTCCGATCATTATCTTTGTAGCTGTTTTTGAGAAACAGATCATGGATGGTATCATGGCAGGTGGAGTAAAAGCGTAAATATAATATTTTTAATTTCCAAAAGAGAGGAGAAAACAGATATGTATCAGGCATTTACAGGCGGACTGGGAGGGATCGCACTTGCAAAGCATGGAAAAAGCCGTGCGATCAACGCAGAAAATCCTCATGGAGAAAAAGGCAGAGGCGGTATGGCTGCAAGTCATCTGGGACCGTCCAGAAAAGGAAGCCCGTGTCTCAGGGATATTGAGCCGGGAACTGTGGTAACTCTGGCAGAAATGGAAGGACCGGGACAGATCAATCATATCTGGATCACCGTTGATAACAAGACTACAGAGGCAGATTGCTTTGTACTGAGAGATCTTGTAATCCGTATGTACTGGGATGACGAGGAAACTCCTTCCGTGGAAAGTCCTCTGGGTGATTTCTTCTGCTGCGGATTCGGAAGAGAATGTTTTGTAAATTCTGTTCCGGTGGCTGTTGTTCCAAACAGGGGCTTTAACTGCTATTTCCCGATGCCGTTTAAGAAGAAAGCAAAGATCACACTGGAAAACCAGCATGCAAATAAAATCCCGGCTTTCTTTTATCAGGTAGATTACTGTCTCTATGATGAGCTTCCGGACGATATTGCTTATTTCCATGCGCAGTGGAGAAGGGAACGGTTGACAGAAAAAACAAAAGATTATACAATTTTGGATGGAGTAAAAGGAAAAGGCCATTATATAGGAACCTACATGGCACTTACCACACTGGAACGTTACTGGTGGGGCGAGGGAGAAATGAAGTTTTATATTGACGGAGATGAGGAGTATCCGACCATCTGTGGAACAGGAACGGAAGATTACTTTGGTGGTTCCTGGAGCTTTGCCAAACAGGTGGATGGAAAAACCGTGGAACAGAATTATAACACGCCGTATCTGGGATATCCGTATTATTCTGCCCATGACGAGCTGATCCACAATTTTTATCATAATGATGACTGCCCGCCAATGAGAGGCTTTTACAGATGGCATTTACAGGATCCAATCTGCTTTGAAGAGGATCTTCGCGTTACGATTCAGCAGATAGGCGTCGGATACCGTGGCCTGTTTGAACGACAGGATGATGTGGCAAGTGTAGCGTACTGGTATCAGACACTTCCTCATGCACCGTTCCAGCCGTTGATGTCAAAAGAGGATAGATGGCCCAGATAAAAAGGGTGGTAGAGATTGAAAAAACAGGTATTTTGCGGGGTATTTGCCCTGGCTCTGGCAGTGACAGGATGTGGAGTCCAGAAGAAGGAGGCTGCATCTGATATTGTGCCGGAGAACAGACAGGAACTGACGATCCTTCATGTGGATGCAGGCACAGAAGGCTTTGATTCTTTTATCAGCCAGGCGGAAAAAGATCTTGGAATAAAGATCCATATTGAAAAATGTCCGGCCAATGCGGACAATCGCCAGGCCAAAATAGCAACTCTTCTGACATCAGGAGATGATTCTGTTGATCTGATCACAGTAAATGATGAGATGATATCCGAATTTAAACATAAGGGATTTCTTCTTCCGTTGGAAGATACGGTTATGACAGAGGAGACAGCGGCGAATTTTCTGCAGGAATACCTGAAAGAAATATGCATGTCAGACGGACATATTTTTTCGGTACCGTTCAGGATGGATATCATGGCATTCTGGGTGAACCAGGAATTGCTGGATCAGGCTGGTCTGGACAGACTCTCCTGTCTCAGTGATCTTGAGATCCTTCAGAAAAAGCTTCAGAATACGGGAAAATATGCATATGGGGATGCATGGGAGATTTCTTACATATATAATAGTATCAGCGAGTATGTCGATTTTTTCGGAGGAGATTATACAGACTGGACGGATCCGAAAACAAGAGAAGCGGCAGAATATATGAAGCGAATGCTGGATACAGGGATGATATCAGAGGAGAATCTGATCGACCAGCATGACCAGCTGAATGAAAAATTTATAAACGGCCAGTATGGATGTATGTTTATGTATACCGGTGTGTTGAGTACTTTTCAGAATGCAGGCGTGTATGGAAAAGATAAGATCCATATGGCACCATTTCCGGAATTTGACGAGAAGGTGACCAATATCGCAACCTGGCAGTATGTACTGAATAAAAATTCTGATCATAAAGAAGCAGCTCTGAAGTTCCTTCAGTATGTGTCCGGATATGAGGCCAGTAAAAATTACGGACAGCTGACAAAAATGTGTCCGGCAAGACTGGATGTGATCGAGGATAAGAATTTTGATCTGGATGGCATTGAAATGATCCGGCAATATCTGAAAGATTATAAGCTGAAAGCAAGACCACTGTGTGCCGATTCCATAGAAGCCGTTTCGTCCATGGGAACGGAATTTCAGAAATATATGCTGGGACAGAAAACAGAAGCGGAATTTTTTGCCGGGGCACAGAACTGCATAGACCAGTATTACAAAAAAGCATCGTACTGATGCTTTTTTTGTTTTGAAAAAATAAGAACTTTTTTTCAAAACATATTGACAAATATTTTACATGGTGATATCTTAAAGACTGTAGATGTTAGCACTCCACTAAAATGAGTGCTAACAGATGTAAAAAAAGAATCAACATCCGTCAGGAAAGAATAAAAAGGAAAGGAGATGGATTCATGGAAGAGGTGTTGAATGAGCGCAAGCAAAAAATCTTAAAAGCAATCATCAAGACCTATATGGAAACCGGAGAACCGGTTGGTTCCAGGACCATTTCCAAGTATGCGGATCTCAATGTCAGTTCCGCAACGATCCGAAATGAAATGTCAGACCTGACAGATATGGGCTATATCGTCCAGCCTCATACCTCAGCAGGAAGGATTCCTTCAGATAAGGGCTACAGACTTTACGTCAATGAGTTGATGAAGGAGAAGGAAGCGGAGGTCGCAGAGCTGCGAGATCTGATCATTGAGAAGACAGATAAGATGGATAAGGTGCTTAAGAAGGTTGCGAAGGTTCTTGCTTCCAATACCAACTATGCTACCATGGTTTCCGTTCCGCAGTACAGCGGCAACAAGGTCAAGTTCATCCAGCTGTCGAGGATGAGCGAGCTTCAGCTTGTGGCAGTGGTTGTCAGTGACAACAACACAGTCCGGAACCAGATCATCAATCTGGATGAGGAAATGGACGACCAGACGATCCTGAAACTGAATCTTCTTCTTAACACCAATCTCAATGGGATCCCGATCCAGGATATCAATCTTGGGATGATCGCCAGACTGAAGGAACAGGCAGGCAGCCACAGCGGTGTGGTGGCAACGGTTCTGGATGCAGTGGCAGCCACCATTCATGTGGAAGAGGAAGATATGGAGATCTATACTTCAGGTGCAACTAACATCTTCAAGTATCCGGAGCTTGCCGATAAAGAGAAGGCAACGGAGCTGATCTCCGCATTTGAGGAGAAGCATGAACTTGCCGATCTTGTAAAAGAACAGATGTCAGATGGAGAGAATACAGGAATTCAGGTTTACATCGGTGATGAGATGCCAATCCAGACCATGAAGGACTGCAGCATTGTAACTGCCAGATATGAACTGGGAGACGGAATGTACGGAACCATCGGGATCATCGGTCCCAAACGAATGGATTATGAGAATGTAGTGGACAGTCTGAAGGAACTGAAGAATCATCTGGATGACGTTTTGAAAAAGAAGAAAACTTAGAAAGGCGGTAGAAAAAAAGTGTCGGAGGAAACAAAGAAAACATCCGAAGAGCAGGAAGCGGAGAAGGAAATCCCCGTAACTGACGGAGATCAGGAAGAAGAAAACCTGACACCGGAGGGAGAAGATCTGCCGGAGGAAGAAAACAATACTCCAGGCGAAGAAGCTGCCTCAGAGGATAAAAAAGAAGAAAAATCAAAAACTTCCTTCTTCGGAAAGAAGAAAAAAGATAAATCTGAGCAGAAGGTGGAGGAACTTACCGATCGCCTGAAGCGTACCATGGCTGAATTTGATAATTTCCGTAAAAGAACGGAAAAAGAAAAATCCAGCATGTACATCATCGGAGCAAAAGAGATCGTTGAAAAGATCCTGCCGGTTGTGGATAACTTCGAAAGAGGCCTTGCACAGGCACAGGAAGGCGATGCTTTTGCAGATGGAATGAAAATGATCTACAAGCAGCTTACCACAACACTGGATGAGCTTGGCGTGAAGCCGATCGAAGCAGTGGGAAAGGAATTCAACCCGGATTTCCATAATGCAGTGATGCATGTGGAGGATGAAGAGGTTGGAGAGAACATCGTGGTGGAAGAATTCCAGAAGGGTTACACTTACAAGGATTTCGTAGTACGCCACAGTATGGTGAAGGTTGCGAACTAACTGACAACAAACTTTATTTTAACAGATACAGACTAAAACAGGAGGAAAAAATCATGGGAAAGATTATTGGTATTGACTTAGGTACAACAAACAGCTGTGTAGCCGTAATGGAAGGTGGACAGCCGACAGTTATCGCAAATACAGAAGGCGCAAGAACAACACCATCCGTTGTAGCATTCACAAAAACAGGAGAGCGTCTGGTAGGTGAGCCTGCAAAACGTCAGGCAGTTACAAATGCAGACAGAACGATCTCCTCTATCAAAAGAGAGATGGGTACCGATTACCGTGTAACCATCGATGACAAGAAATATTCTCCACAGGAGATCTCCGCAATGATCCTTCAGAAACTGAAAAAGGATGCAGAGGCATATCTTGGTGAGAAAGTAACAGAGGCAGTTATCACAGTTCCGGCTTACTTCAACGATGCTCAGCGTCAGGCTACCAAAGATGCAGGTAAGATCGCAGGTCTTGATGTAAAACGTATCATCAACGAGCCTACAGCAGCAGCTCTTGCATATGGTCTTGACAATGAGAAAGAGCAGAAGATCATGGTATACGACCTTGGCGGTGGTACATTTGATGTATCTGTGATCGAGATTGGTGATGGCGTTATCGAGGTTCTTTCCACAGCTGGTAACAACCGTCTTGGTGGAGATGACTTTGATAAGAAAGTTACAGATTACATGCTTTCCGAGTTCAAGAGAACAGAGGGCGTAGACTTAAGCAACGATAAGATGGCTCTTCAGAGACTGAAAGAGGCAGCTGAGAAAGCTAAGAAAGAGCTTTCTTCCGCAACAACAACAAACATCAACCTTCCGTTCATCACAGCAACTGCTGAGGGACCGAAGCATTTCGATATGAACCTTACAAGAGCTAAATTTGATGAGCTGACACATGATCTTGTAGAGATGACAGCAGAGCCGGTTCGCCGTGCACTGTCTGATGCAGGTATCACAGCTTCTGAGCTTGGCCAGGTACTTCTGGTTGGTGGTTCTTCCCGTATCCCGGCTGTACAGGATAAGGTAAGACAGTTAACAGGCAAAGAGCCGAGCAAGAACCTGAACCCGGATGAGTGTGTTGCACTTGGTGCTTCCGTACAGGGTGGTAAACTTGCAGGTGATGCAGGTGCCGGTGATATCCTTCTTCTGGATGTTACTCCACTGTCACTGTCCATCGAGACAATGGGTGGTATCGCAACTCGTCTGATCGAGAGAAATACTACAATTCCTACAAAGAAGAGCCAGATCTTCTCCACAGCAGCAGACAACCAGACAGCTGTAGATATCAATGTAGTACAGGGTGAGCGTCAGTTCGCGAAAGACAACAAATCCCTTGGCCAGTTCCGTCTGGATGGAATCCCGCCAGCACGTCGTGGTGTTCCGCAGATCGAAGTTACATTTGATATCGATGCAAACGGTATCGTAAATGTATCTGCAAAAGATTTAGGAACTGGAAAAGAACAGCACATCACAATCACAGCAGGTTCTAATATGTCTGATGATGAGATCGATAAGGCTGTCAAAGAAGCTGCTGAGTTCGAAGCACAGGATAAGAAGAGAAAAGAGGCAATCGATGCAAGAAATGATGCTGATTCCTTCGTATTCCAGACACAGCAGGCATTAGATCAGGTTGGAGCAAACCTTGATCCGGCTGATAAATCAGCAGTAGAGACTGATATGAACGCAGTAAAAGCATTCTTAGACGCACACCAGAATGCAGAAGAGATGACAGACGCTGATGTAACAGAACTGAAATCCCTGCAGGAAAAACTGACAGAGAGTGCGCAGAAGGTATTTGCAAAGATGTATGAGCAGACTCAGGCAACGCAGGGAGCAGCTGGTGCAGGTCCTGATATGAGCGGTATGGGCGGCAACGCACAGGCAGGTGCATCTTCCGCAGATGATGATGTCGTAGACGCAGACTTCAAGGAAGTTTAATCATCGCAAAACAGTAAAAATACAACGGGGTTTCCGGGGGTTTTCCCGGAAACCCTGTATGCAGTTTAAGAGAGGAAAACGTTATGGCAGATAAGAGAGATTATTATGAAGTCTTAGGCGTGAGTAAAACGGCAACAGATGCTGAGATCAAAAAAGCGTTCCGTGTGCTTGCCAAAAAGTATCATCCGGATATGAACCCTGGAGATAAGGAAGCGGAGGCAAAGTTCAAGGAAGCGCAGGAAGCATATGCTGTGCTCAGTGATGCAGAAAAGAGAAAACAGTACGATCAGTTTGGTCATGCAGCATTTGATGGTGGTGCCGGCGGAGCAGGAGGATTTGATTTCTCCGGTATGGATATGGGAGATATCTTTGGAGATATT
>OGCQ01003270.1_pt1 | contig 14803 bp, 10 predicted proteins | sample 1570161 | NCBI WGS metagenome assembly OGCQ01 (sample SAMEA4384402, study PRJEB24528) | human gut metagenome
GCATCCAATAAGACCTCGAAAGCAGCTGTCTGATATTCTAACGCATCGGCATAAGCGATTCGTCCCAAGTCATGATAACGGAAGCTCTCCATTTCTTTCTTTTTTTAACCTTTCCGGTACCGGGATCAACTTGCCCGGCACCATATCCCATTTCTACTTTTATCAGTTTTCCCATTAAGGAAATTATTTTCGCTTGTCGTTTCAGCATATAAGGTGACGGTTTAGCGGAATTAAACTTCCGGGGATTTGGAAGTGTGGCCGCTATTAGGGCTGCCTCGCTTTTGGTCAATTGGTAGGCATGCTTACCGAAATGAGCCTCCGCTACCGCCTCCGCACCATAGATGCCCTCCCCCATCTCTATCGAGTTCAGATAGACTTCCATAATACGTTCCTTTCCCCATATCCATTCGATCAAGAAGGTAAAATAGACCTCGATGCCTTTCCGTAAATAACTTTTCCCCGGCCAAAGAAATACATTCTTAGCGGTCTGCTGGGAAATCGTGCTGGCACCTCTCACCCTTTTACCTTTCTCGGCCTCGGCCCGTGCCTTCTGGATTTGTTCCACATCAAAGCCATTATGCTCCATGAACAGGTTATCCTCCGACGCTATGACCGCTTGAACCAAAGGCTGGGCGATCTTGGATATAGGAACCCACGTATGATCGAGTTTCATTTTCTTCCCATCCTGATGCTGCTCATACATACGAATAAACATCAATGGCGTATAATATACGGGTACAAATTTATATACCACTACCGCCAATATACTGGATACAAACAGGAAGATCAACAGATTCCTGCACCAGATCCATATCCGTTTTACCAGAGGTGCTACCATATTCTTCTATTTGGAGAGACAAAGGTAAAGAATATTTCAGTTTCCGGCGGACTGAAACTCATAATTTACAGAAAAGGCACTATCTTTGGCTTTTGACAACTTTCCACCCTGTCATATGGTTATTTGATAAATAAATTAGTATGGAGAATCGTTTTTTAGGACTCATAGAGAATAGCATCAAGGAGCATTGGGATCTCCCGGCGTTCTCCGATTATAATGGACATACCTTCCATTATAAAGATGTAGCTCGTCGAATTGAGAAATTTCATATTATCCTAGAGCATGCCGGCATTAAAAAGGGGGATAAGGTGGCTTTAGTTGGACGGAACTCCTCCAACTGGGCGATCTGTTTCTTCGGGATCTTGGCTTATGGAGCCGTAGCCGTGCCTATCCTACATGAATTCAAACCGGATAATATACATCATATCGTAAATCATTCCGAGGCAAAGGCAGTCCTTGCCGCTTCCAGCAACTGGGAGAATATGAATGAACGCATGATGCCTGACGTGAAACTGTTCATGATGCTGGATAACTTCTCGATCATTCACAGTAAAAGCAAAGAAGTCCGGGTAGTAAGAGACCGGATCAATGAATATTTCGGTAAAAAGTACCCTCGTTCATTCACGTCGAACGATGTTCGGTATCACGTGGAAAAGCCGGAAGAATTAGCGGTACTTAATTATACTTCCGGAACCACCAGTTTCTCGAAAGGGGTTATGATCCCCTATCGGAGCTTATGGAGTAATACGCAATTCGCTTACGACAATTTACCGTTCATCCATCCGGGAGATAATATCGTATGTATGCTTCCGATGGCCCATATGTACGGATTGGCATTCGAGGTATTGAATTCCGTGAATAAAGGCTGCCATGTACACTTCCTCACACGTACCCCCAGCCCGAAAATCATAGCGGAAGCTTTTACGACAATCAAGCCGGCGCTGATCCTAGCCGTACCTCTGATTATCGAGAAAATCATCAAAAACAAGGTATTCCCCGAACTGGAGAAGCCTTTGATTAAATTGCTCTTGAAAGTCCCCTATATAGACCAGAAAGTACTGGATACCATTTCCGCCAAGTTAACGGCGTCTTTCGGAGGGAACTTCGGGGAGATCGTTATCGGAGGAGCCGCTATCAATAAAGAAGTGGAGACGTTCCTTCATTCCATCCATTTCCGATATACCGTAGGCTACGGGATGACCGAATGTGGCCCGCTAGTCTCCTATGCGCAATGGGATGAGTTTAAGCCCGGTTCCGTAGGACGTATCGTCGACCGTATGGAAGTCCGCATCGATTCAGAGGACCCGGAAAACAAGGTGGGAGAAATATTGGTGAAGGGTATGAACGTGATGCTCGGTTATTACAAGAATCCGGAGGCTACGAAAGCCGTTATGATGCCTGACGGATGGATGCGTACCGGCGATCTGGGAACCCTCGATAAAGATGGATTTTTATATATCCGCGGTCGTAGTAAAACCATGATTCTAGGCCCCAGCGGACAAAATATCTATCCGGAAGAGATCGAGGATCGCTTGAATAATATGCTATATGTAGCGGAATCGCTCATCATCTCCCAAGGAGGTAAACTAGTCGCCCTCATCTATCCCGATTGGGAGCAAGTAGATAAGGCAGGTATACAACATTCCGAAATCGAGAAGTTGATGCAGACCAACATTGACCAAGTAAACGAGGAGATGCCGAATTACAGTAAAATCACCTGTTTCAAGCTGTATCAAGAAGAATTCGAGAAAACACCCAAAAGAAGCATCAAGAGATATTTATACCAACCGGCCGAATAAAAAGAAAGCCGTCTTTTGTTAAAGACGGCTTCTTTTATATAAAGTAAATTTTATCCTTGACGAAAATCTTTTAAAACTTTTTGTAATTCTTGTCGAGCGAAAAATATACGGCTCTTAACCGTCCCCAGAGGAACATCCAGTTTATCAGCGATCTCATTGTATTTATAGCCACTCAAAAACATAGAGAATGGAACCTTCAACTCATTGTTCAAACCGTTGATCGCTTTCGTGATCTCTTGAATTTGATAAGCGCCATCCGGAGAGTCAAAACCTGAATCGTTCACGACATCCAAGTTATATAAGTCGACACCTTGATCTACGACAGTTTGCGTGCGAACGATCTTGTGATAATTGTTAATGAAAATGTTACGCATCACAGTCAAGACCCAGCCCTTAAAATTGATATTGTCTACAAATTTTTCTTGATTGTCTAAAACCTTCAGCGTTGTGTCCTGCATCAGATCTTGGGCATCATCCCTATTCGCTGTAAGCATAAGCGCAAAATTCATCATGTTTTCTTGCATGCTCAATAATTTTTTCTGAAATTGCAACGCATTCATATTGTTACTAGTTAAATAAAGTTTAATACTGTATAAGTATTATCCCTCAAACATTGAAGGATGCAACAAATATATAAATTAAAAATGGAGATATACAGTTCTTTGATAAATATTAATATTAAAAATCGTAACTTAATATTTTTGTTGTAAATCTTACTGAAAATGAGTATTATTTACAAGTTGCACAAGTTACAAAAATCAACATTTACAACAAGCCAGTTACAATTTTCAACCAAATATTAAAAACGAATATAATACAAACAAGATGAAACGTTTATTAACAATATTAACAGCTATAATATTAATACTTGCAATCTCTCTTCAATCGGAGGCTAAAGAGAAGTCCTTAATATATACGATTGATATAAAAAAAGAGATCGATAACACCACGTGGATTTATCTCCATAACGGATTATCAGAGGCCAAGCAATTGAGCGCCGATGCCATCTTATTGCATATGAACACATACGGCGGATTACTGGAATCTGCCGATTCTATGCGAACGGCTATTTTATATAGTCCCATACCGGTATATGTATTTATCGATAATAACGCAGCTTCAGCAGGTGCTTTAATTTCCATAGCATGCAAGAAAATCTATATGCGGAAAGGGGCGAATATAGGAGCGGCAACGGTTGTCAATCAAACGGGTGCGGCTCTACCTGATAAATATCAATCTTATATGCGTTCCATGATCCGTTCGACGGCTGAGGCGCAAGGGAAAGATACGCTTATACAAAACGGCGACACGATCTATAAATGGAAAAGAGATCCTTTAATCGCCGAAGCGATGGTCGATGACAGAGTGATCGTCCCCAACCTCATCGATAGCGGTAAAGTATTGACACTTACCTCTCAAGAAGCACTCAAATGGGGTTATTGCGATGGCATCGCCGAGAGTCCGGATCAAGTAATCACAGAATATATCGGATGTAAGGACTATGAGATTAAAAGTTATGAACCCTCATGGTTCGATAATGTAAAAGGTTTCTTTATGAGTCCGGTAATACAGGGCTTATTAATCATCATTATCATCGGTGGTATTTATTTCGAGATGCAAACCCCAGGGCTTGGTTTTCCATCCGCTGCCGCGATAATAGCGGCTATCCTTTACTTCGCTCCTCTCTATATGGACGGGTTGGCTGAAAACTGGGAAATCCTGTTATTCATTCTCGGCGTTATATTAATAATGTTGGAGATATTCGTGATCCCGGGCTTTGGCATAGCGGGGATAAGTGGAATTATTCTCGTGGTCGGCGGACTTACAATGAGCTTACTGAACAATACTGTTTTTGATTTTCAAAACGTATCTGGAATGGATACGGGCAGAGCCGCTTTAACGGTTCTATTAGGTCTGGGTATCGGATTCACGCTAGTGATATGGTTATCCAACAAAATAGGACATAAAGGACCGCTAAAGAAAATGGCATTAAACGCTGATTTGGAAAAAGCGGTATCCAGCCCCAATTTGACACAACTGATCGGAAAAGAGGGCACGGCCGCTACCGTTTTACGTCCTTCGGGTAAGGTATCTATCGAGGGAGAGTTGTATGACGGCGTATCGGAGTCTGGCTTCATCGAGAAAGGGACTCCTATCAAAGTCGTCAGATTCGAGAGCGCGCAAGTCTATGTAATCAACCTATAAACGAGTCTATGCTATCCGTTTATAGGCAATACATTTATCGATCACGACATATTCCATCGCTCCCATAGCCATCAAATCACTTAGGATGTTACGGGCCGCATAATAATTGATATGGGCGATACGGCAAAACTGCTTTATGCTGATATACGGATGCTCGTCGAGCCAAGAAAACAGGATCTCGACGGGCTTACTTATTTTCAGCAATGTACCTTCTTTGGTTTTCTGCTTCTTCCATGCTTGCATGAGGACTTCGTTCGCTAATATATTCTCGTCCGCAACCCGGATATAGGCCTTGTATTTATCGTCTTTATCCGGTGCCGTATGCGGTTTCTCATCGCTTGGGGCGATATAGACCTCCAATACGGCCTTCCCGTTGACATCCCAGCGCTTAGCTGTAAACGGCACCTCGGGATGCGTATACATTTTAGAAGCAGCCTCGATCATATAATATTCCTCCTCACTTCTCACACCGGAAATAGCGCCGTTATCCTTCACTCCAATCAGCAGACGCCCGCCATCTGTATTCGCGAACGCACTCAACGTCCGGGCGATCTTCTTGCTGTCGCTCACCTCAAACTTAAAATCAAGTTGTTGATGTTCCCCTTGCTCTATAAGCGCTTCAATCGGATGTTTCTTCTTCATTTTGGCTTCTGTTTTGAGACACAAAATTAAAATAAATACCTAACTTTGGCAATCGAAAAAACAATAAACGATGTCTCAGATACCTGCGCTAATATCAGATCTTGCGGTCATACTCATATCCGCCGGGTTGGTTACCCTGTTATTCAAAAAGTTAAAGCAACCGGTCGTATTGGGGTATATCGTAGCCGGAATACTCGCCGGACCTTCCATCGAGCAAATACCGACAGTTACAGATGTGGAAAGTATCCGTATCTGGGCTGATATAGGCGTTATCTTCCTGTTATTCGCTTTGGGGCTCGATTTCAGTTTCAAGAAGTTGATGAAGGTGGGAGGAACCGCCGTCATTGGAGCCATAACCGTTGTTATAGGTATGATGACAGCGGGATATATCACGGGCTTATCACTGGGTTGGGGACATATGAACAGTCTTTTCCTCGGAGGTATGTTATCGATGTCTTCCACGACGATTATCTTCAAGGCATTCGACGACATGGGATTGCGTAACCAACGATTCGCCGGTGTCGTATTCGGTATCTTGGTGGTAGAGGATCTATTCGCCGTATTATTAATGGTATTACTTTCTACCGTAGCGGTAAGTAAACACGTGGAAGGCATGGAGATGCTGGATAGCGTAGTCAAATTAGGCATTTTCCTTTTATTCTGTTTCGTCGTCGGGATCTATTTGATTCCCTCTTTTCTGAAAAAGGCAAAAAGCTTCCTAAATGAGGAGACTCTGTTGATCGTGAGCATCGGGCTATGCCTTGGTATGGTTATGATCGCCACAAAAGCCGGATTCTCATCGGCTCTCGGAGCTTTTGTCATGGGTTCGATTTTGGCCGAGACCATTGACGCTGAACGGATCGAGCATTTGGTAAAACCCGTAAAAGACTTATTTGGAGCGATTTTCTTCGTGTCTGTAGGCATGTTAATCGATCCTCAGATGCTCTGGGAGTATAAAATCCCGATTTTCATTATCACGCTCGTAGTCATGGCCGGACAGATTTGTTTCGCCAGCTTCGGAGTATTACTGTCCGGACAACCGATAAAAATAGCCATCCAGTCTGGTTTCTCGTTAGCGCAGATCGGAGAATTCGCCTTCATCATCGCAGGTTTGGGACTATCATTAAACGTGACGGATCAATATCTGTATCCGATCGTTGTCGCCGTATCCGTGATCACGACATTCTTCACACCTTATATGATCCGGCTAGCGGAACCTGCCTACAAATGGGCGGAGCGGATCATACCGGAGAATTGGAAACAGTTCTTGGAGCGATATTCATCCGGTTCCAATACGATCCGTCAAAAAAGCGCATGGAATAAGTTACTAAAAGCCTTGGTCCGCATCGTCGGTACTTATACCGCCGTCTGCCTAGTACTTATCTTTTTATGGCTACAAATCGTGACTCCGTTCATCTGCAAACATTTGCCCGGCATCCAAGGAAATCTAATCTCCTTGATCTTAATCCTAGCTCTGATCTCCCCGATGTTGCGGGCGATCATGATGAAAAAGAATCATTCCGTGGAGTTCCAGCAATTATGGAACGATAATAAATATAACCGGGGTCCCCTAGTCTCACTCGTGATCCTCAGAATCCTGCTCTGTATCGGTCTCGTCATGCTTCCTGTCGCACGGTTATTGAATGCTGCGCTAGGAATTATGCTGGCGGTCGCTTCCGCCGTTATCGTATTAATGATATTCTCCAAACGGCTAAAGAGGCAGTCGATCCTGATGGAACGGCATTTTTTCAGTAACCTTGTAGCGAGGGAAGTGGAACAAGAGCGAAAAGCCCCGATCAACCAGCGTTTCGCAAACCACTTATTAGAACGAGATCTCCATTTAGCGGATTTCGAGGTGAAGCAGAATTCCCCCAGTATGGGAAAAAGCCTGAAAGAATTAAACTTCAGGCAAAAGTGCAACGTAAATATCGTAACGATTATCCGGGGAGAGAAGCGAATCAATATACCGGGAGGAGACGAGCGGCTCTACCCGTTCGATAAACTGGTAGTAGTTGGCGCGGATGATGATCTGGAGCACTTTAGGAAATATCTGGAGGAACGCTACAAGAAATCATACGCCGAGCAATCGAACACAAGAAAGGAAGAGATGAACATGGAGCAAATCATTATCTCGGAAGGTTCCCGATTGATCGGCCGCTCCATCATAGAGTCCGGTATCCGTGATAAAGCCGCTTGTTTGGTAATCGGTATCGAACGTGGAAGTAGCTCGATCAAGAATCCGCCTCCCAGTACGGTTTTCGAGGAAGGAGATATCGTATGGATCGTAGGCGAACGGGATAAGTTGATCCAGTTAAGCGAAGGAAAAGTAGTAACCAGTTAACAAAATGATATAGAATGATGAAGTTTATAGGAATTATTCCGGCGAGATACGCCTCTACCCGTTTTCCGGGGAAGCCATTAGCGGATATGAACGGAAAGCCCATGATACAACGTGTATATGAGCAAGTAAAGGATGTCTTAGACTCCGTTTGCGTAGCTACCGACGATATCCGGATAGAGAATGCGGTTAAAGCCTTCGGCGGCCAAGTCGTCATGACCTCCGATCAACATCGTAGCGGTACGGATCGTTGCTACGAGGCTTATCAGAAAATAGGCGAAGGGTATGATGTGATTGTCAATATCCAAGGTGACGAGCCTTTTATCCATCCCGAGCAAATCCAGACGATCAAAACCTGCTTCGCCGACGCAAACACGCAAATAGCGACATTGGTAAAGCCTTTCCGTTCGGACGATGATTTCGAGAGTACCCTATTCAATCCCAATTCCCCGAAAGTCGTACTCAACAAAAACAACGAGGCTATGTATTTCAGTCGATCTATTATTCCTTATATCCGGGGCAAGAAATATACGGAATGGTTGCCGAGTCATACCTTTTACAAACATATCGGGTTATATGCCTATCGTGCGCAAGTGCTGAAAGAAATCACCCAATTACCTCAATCCGCTTTAGAACTGGCGGAAAGCCTTGAGCAATTACGCTGGTTGGAAAACGGATATAAAATCAAGGTCGGCATCACAGAGCAAGAAACGATCGGTATAGATACACCGGAGGACATGGAGAAAGCCTTAGCCTTCCTTGCGAACCGCTGATCACTTACACTATTATTCAATGAATATAGTCAGAGTAGTACCAATAGGTGGAGGAATAACGTTCTCGTAATTCCTCCTTTGCTTTTCTACCCGATTTACAATGGATGTAATCTTGGTAATCCTCGATAACATTTTGAGGTATCTGATAACCGTCCACCTCCTCGTCCGAGCTTTTAGATAAGACTTGTACCAAAGCCTCCTCGTACAAACGGGGTACAACCTCAAATTTTCCTTTATAATAAGTATCGAATGTATTCTTAAAACTATTCAAATTCTCGTTCAGTAAATAATAGCACAACAAATAATCCAATGCCTGTTTATTTTCCGGATATTCCGCCACCAAACTTGACAGTACGCCCGGATAATCGGATATGGACATTAGTATGTCGTGCTCTCGCTCCCAATCACTTTTCCTCGGCAAACGTTTCTCCATCGACAAGGTCTCCTCACCCTTCAACTGTTCCTCCTTCGACCTTGCCCATGAGTGATAAAATAACGTCGCGTCCAATAGGCTCAGGTATTTTCTAGCCTCCTCAATATCCCCTCGCCGCATATCAATCTCCACCAGCCGCTTGATCTGCCGTACGCTTCTTTGTTTAGGGCTGAACAAGATTCCTTCGATCGCCCGGTGACGGGCCATATCCATATCTCCCAATTGATAATACACCTCATTACTGAAAAACACGGGAAGTATAGAAGACCTCAAATCGATCGGTAAGAACAAGGCGTCCGCCCCTCGTTGATAATGATCCATCAAATTCTGAGGCAATTCGTTCTTCTTGGAGAAAGCGATATTCCTATAATAACTTACCAAGATATCGGGAGAATCAAATCCGGCAGACAAATCCAAGACTCGCTCCCAATCACCCCTATAGATCGCTTGGTCTACTGCCAGAACCTTTTCCCGCTTCCGGTTCGTACCCGCTATAACAAATGAAAAGAATCCAAATACGACTAAAAAGGTAATAAGCAAGCTATGCCGGTTCAGACGTATCCTACGTATACTTTTAATCTCCAAAGCGAATATCTCTAGAATCAACGCTAAAGCGGGGAAATATACGCTCAAGCCATCCACATGGGAATATTTATAGGCCTCCTCAATGCTCAATCCATAAAAATGACGCATGAACAACGGATATAAATAACTCGATAACAAAAGAGAAAGCCAGAACCACCACCGTTTCCTATTCTTGGCTCCCTCATAGAATATCACCATCAAGGAGAAGACAAACAGCCGGCTACCGACCATGCTATAAATTATGGGAAGAAGTATAAAAGCCACCCAAACGGACGTTCTCTTATTCTTAATCCGGATGTATCCCAAGAAGAGCCATAGCACGAAAATCAACGTAAGCGTAGACGCTATACTATACGACAACCGGCAAATCAATCCCCACTCTAACGCTACCGGAAACAACGCATATATGGAGACCATATTACCATTTCCGAACTTGCGTAAAACCCGCATAGAGTAATACCATAAGAGCAACAACACGCACGTCACGATTAACGGACCTATCACAGTCAAATGGAAGAACTGTATCAAGAAATTCCCCACATAACAGCTCAACCAGGCCGGCTCATCCCAGAACGAGATAAAATAATCGGTGGTATACAAAAAAATCCTCATCTGCTCTTTGAAGAACAAATGGTTTGGGTAAATCCATTGAAAGAAAGCAAAGCATACTACGAAGAATATTCCCGCTATTACCCATTGAAGCGATCGTTCATTTTTTGTCATTGACAAAATCTCTTATTTATAACCTCCCTATTTCCTCAATATAGAAAAAATCAATTTCCTCATCAATCTTTTGAATACAAAACAATGCAAACAAACAAAAAGTTTTGAATAAATACAAATAAACAAATAGAATCATGATCAAGACGTCTTGTTTTTCAAGTAGAGGAGCCAAGATATACAAAAAAAATCCCTTTATCTACCAATAAGCAAATAAAGGGACCTTTTTCAAGGACAACAATTACTATTATCCTATCGTTTTTTCTTAGCCTCTTGTTGTTTACGCAACGTCTCCTGCTGTGCTCGTTGAGCCTCTTCCAGACGTTTCATGAAACCGGATTTCTTCATCGGTTTCCGTTTGTTTGCCTCCAACTTAGCTAACAATTTATCCTCATTGATCGTATAGCGGAAGATCAATGTCTGCACGATTGTGATCAACGTAGAGATGAAATAGTAATACGTCAAACCGGAAGCATACTGGTTGAAGAACACCAAGAACATCAACGGCATCATGTACATCATGGCCTTCATGCCCGGCATCTGTTGCTGCCCGGTATTCGTCATCTCCATATTATACTTGGTATAAAAAATATTCGTGATCGTCATCAACAAACAGAACAAACTGATGTGATTTCCGAAATACGGAGTGATGATCGGAATATATTTATTCCAACTAAAGATAGCGTCGTAAGTAGACAAGTCGTGCGCCCAAAGGAAACTCTGGTGACGTAACTCGATCGCCGACGGGAAGAACATGAATAAAGCGATCAAGATCGGCATCTGCAACAACATCGGCAAGCAACCGCTCATCGGGCTCGCCCCCGCACGGCTATATAGCTCCATCGTCGCTTTCTGCCGTTCCATAGCCTTATCCTGTCCGGGATACTTAGCGTTGATCTCCTCCACTTGCGGACGCAATACACGCATCTTGGCGGACGACATATAAGACTTATACGTCAACGGGAAAAGGATGATCTTCACGATGATAGTCATCAAAAGAATCAAGATACCATAATTATGGATAAACTTACCCAAGAAGTCGAACAAAGGGATCACGAAATATTGATTCACCCAACGGAAAATACCCCAACCTAGCGGAACCAACTTCTCCAGATCCAGTTGCTGCTCGGCAACGACACCTTTATCGAAGGACTTCAACAAGGCGAACTTATTCGGTCCGAAATAAAAGGACAGGTTCGTGGCCTCCTTACCTTGCAAGTCGAAAGGTACGGAAGTGGTCGTCTTGAATTGTTTCAATACATCCCCCTCCGGAATCGCTTTCGAGTCTAAGGTAGTAGCCTCAAAGCCCTCTTGCGAGATCAATACGGTAGAGAAGAACATATCCTTATAACCGATCCATTTCAAGCGGTTCGGGATCTGCTTGCTGTCACTCTTCGACTCGCTCAGGTGTTCCACGTCGTCCGCCATGAACTTGTAGTTCAAGGTCACGTAGCGATCCTCAAACTTACGTCCTTTTTCCTGTTGGCGGATATCCTGCTCCCACAATAAATCCAAGGCATTCGTGCTCGGTGCCAAGACACCGTTCAATCCCGTACCCAGAATCTGGTATTGCACCATATAATCATCCGGTTTCAAGGTATAGGTAAAATCCAGATGACTACCCTCGCCGGTGTTCAAACGCATGATCACGGAATTCGGGTCATTACCTTTAACCGGGGTAAAATACAAATCGCCCGTATTCACGACACGGTTCGTAGCCGTGACCAACGTAAAATTAAAATTAGACTCTTTCTCGTCGAACAAAACGAGAGGCTCGTCATTATACGTATCATACTCCTTCAAGCGTGCGTAACAAATACGTCCGCCCTTATTGCTGATACGAAGCTCAACCAAGTTATTTTGTAGGGTCGTGTAATCTTCCGTACCCACCATAGCTTCGCCGAATACGCCGAAGCTCTGCTGCAAACGTTGCGCCCTTACCGAGTCCGGCACGTTCTCCAACGAATCCTCCACTAAAGCACTTTTGTTCTCTTGTTTCTGCAATTCCAGTTGCTGGGCATACTCAATCTTCGCGATTGAATCTTGGTAACGACGTTGCGCCTCCAACTGCTCAGGCGTTGGCCGGTTGAACCAGCTAAACGCAAATAATACGACACCGATCAGCAGAAAACCTATTAATGTGTTTTTATCCATTTATCACCAATTATTTTTTATTTTCGATAGCAGCTTTCACGAAGCTGAGGAAAAGAGGATTCGGATTCACCACGGTACTGTTGTACTCCGGATGATATTGAACGCCCACGAACCATTTCAAGGCGGGGATCTCTACCACCTCTACCAGATTTGTCTCCGGATTCTCACCCGTACACATCATACCGGCGGCCTCATATTGCTTCTTATACTCGTTGTTGAACTCGAAACGATGGCGATGACGCTCTTGGATATGCTCCTTGCCGTATGCCTCCAATACCTTGGAGCCCTCTTTCAGCGTACAGTCGTAAGCACCCAAACGCATGGAACCTCCCATATTGGTAACGTTCTTCTGCTCCTCCATCAAGTCGATCACCTTATGTGCCGTATTCGGCTCCATCTCCGTAGAGTTGGCATCCGCCAAACCTAATACGTCACGGGCAAACTCTATCACCATGCACTGCATACCCAAGCAGATACCCAAGCAAGGGACATCATGCTCACGAGCGTATTTGATAGCGGCAAACTTGCCCTCGATACCTCTCTGCCCGAATCCGGGGGCGATCAAGATACCATCCATATCCTTCAATTGCTCGGCGGCGTTCTCGTTATTTAATTTCTCCGAATGGAACAAATGCAAATCCAGTTTATGATGATTGTAAATAGCGGCTTGCAACAAAGACTCGTCGATCGACTTATAAGCGTCTTGCAATTCCACGTATTTACCAACCAAACCGATCTTCACCGTATCCGTAGCCGTGCTCTTCAAGGCAAGGAATTCCTTCCAAGGCTTCAACTCCGGAGTCGGGCCGACTTCCATACCGACCTTACGCAAGACCACCTCGTCCATCTTCTGGCGTTGCAATACCAAAGGAACCTCGTAGATCGTCGGTACGTCGATCGACTGGATCACGGAATCCTCGGCCACGTTACAGAACAACGCCACCTTACGTAACAAGTTCGCGTTCAGCTCATGCTCCGTACGTAAAACCAACACGTCTGGCTGGATGCCTAACTCCTGCAATTGCTTCACGGAATGTTGCGTAGGCTTCGTCTTATACTCTTTCGCCGCCGCGATATAAGGCACATCTTACCCAGCTCCCATTTCAACTGGCGAACGCTCTCTATGAAAGGCAGAGACTCGATATCACCCACCGTACCACCGATCTCGGTGATCACGAAGTCAAATTTATACTTGCTACCCAATAATTTCACATTACGCTTGATCTCATCCGTGATATGAGGTACCACCTGTACCGTCTTACCCAGATAATCCCCCTTACGCTCCTTGTTGATCACGCTTTGATAGATACGTCCGGTAGTGATATTATTCGCACGGGTAGTCTGGACATTCAAGAAACGCTCGTAATGGCCCAAGTCCAAGTCAGCCTCATGTCCATCAACGGTCACGTAACATTCCCCATGCTCATAAGGGTTCAACGTACCCGGGTCGATGTTGATGTAAGGATCAAATTTTTGGATAGTAACCTTGTAACCTCTTGCTTGAAGGAGCTTACCTAAAGAAGCGGAAATAATTCCCTTACCTAAGGAAGAGACCACGCCGCCTGTAACGAAAATGTACTTTGTATCTGCCACGATAGTAATATTTTAGTTATCTTTTTAATTGCACACCTGCATTTCGAAACCGCAAAGTTAGCGATTTTCATCGAGACATGCCAAATTTAATGTTTTTATTTCTCGCTGAATATCTCCAGAACTGACCCGGGCTTCGGCAGGACTCTTCCGATTCCCGACCCGAAGCACGGCACTAAAGACAGTACTTCTCATGGAATTACTTCGGTACTCCGCAGGAAGTACTGAAGTACTTTGACCGAAGTATTCCAGTACTTCCTGCGGAGTACTGAGGCAAGTCCGTATAAGCCTCGCTAGACACACCTGCTTTGCCTCAGTGATCGTAACTTTTACCCAGATAAATATCAAATCGTATGTTGTATATCATTCTTTTTAGCTAATTTTGCGACCACTACAACTAATAGATGTAAATAAGGTATTATGATGATGAAGAGGCATGGTGTGTATGCGCTATTATTACTTTCACTAATTGGGAGCTCGGCATACAGCCAAGAGAACCAACTAGTTACCGGAACGATAGTTCAACGTCCCGCACAGCAAGTCGTATCGGATGATACGATTCCCGCGATCAATCTTAGCGAAGAGGAATTAGACAACATCGTAGACATTCGTAAGCAATTCGAGAAGCAAAACAAGACTTACTCGGCGCCCTTGGCCCCAAGCACGAATTTACTGCGTTTCTTGAAGAAAGACGAGCTGGAAATCTCGGACGAGGCGATGTATTGG
>OGCQ01003277.1_pt1 | contig 14782 bp, 11 predicted proteins | sample 1570161 | NCBI WGS metagenome assembly OGCQ01 (sample SAMEA4384402, study PRJEB24528) | human gut metagenome
TAGCATTTGTAAAATCACTAAAATCAATTTTATTAAATGATTCTGCCATCATTACACCAACAATAATTAACACAGCTGATGTAGCTTGTGTTGGTATTGCAACAAATAACGGTGCAAAGAATAAAGATAGTAAGAATAACACTCCTGTTGTTATTGCAGTTAATCCAGTTTTTCCACCTTCACCTATTCCTGCTGCACTTTCTATAAATGCAGTTACTGTTGATGTTCCAATTAAAGCTCCTACTGTAGTACCTATTGCATCTGCTAACATAGCTTCTTTAGCTCTTGGTATATTTCCGTCTTCATCAAGTAGATTACCTTTTTCAGCAACTCCTACTAAACATCCAACCGTATCAAATAAATCAACAAATAATAGTGTAAATACTACTATTACCATGTCTAAACTAAATATTTGACTTTTATCAACTGAAAATAATTGTAAAAATACTGGTTTTAATGATGGTATATTAAATGACATTATACCTTGTGGTAAAGCTACTAGTTTAAGACCCATTCCTATAGCAGATATAGCTACTATTGATATTAATAATGCGCCTTTTTTATTTTTAGCAACTAATATACCAGTTATTAATAATCCAGCTAAAGTTAATATTACAAGTGGATCATGCATATTTCCTAAACTACCATCAACTACTACATTTGCATTTTGTAATCCAACATATGCTATAAATAATCCAACACCTGCTGTTACTGCAAATTTTAAATTCATAGGTATACATTCAATTATCTTTTCTCTTAAGTTTGTAACAGTAAGTAAAATAAATATAATACCTTCTATAAATACTGCCATAAGAGCAAATTGCCATGAGTATCCCATTTGTAAAACTATTGTATTTGCAAAGAAAACATTTAATCCCATTCCTGGTGCTAATCCTATTGGATAATTTGCTAAGATTCCCATAAAGAATGTAGATATTGCAGCTGATAAAGCTGTAGCAACAAATACTGCACCTTGATCCATACCTGATGCAGAAAGTATCATTGGATTAACTACTAATATATAAGCCATTGTCATAAATGTAGTGATACCAGCTGTTACTTCTGTTTTTACATTTGTATTATTTTCACTTAATTTAAAAATTTTCTCTAAAAAATTATTTTTATCATTTGATAAATTTGTAATTTCCATATTATTAAATCCACCTCCGATATTTTTGTACCTAAATAACTTAACATTTCTCTACATATCTTAAAAATTAGTTCGTATTCTAACACTTCATTAGAATATCATCATATTTATATAGTGTCAATATCCTTTCTACATATTATGTCCATTTATAACATTTTTCATTTTTATAATTTGTATTTTCAAACTTTTAGTTATTTTATTTATAAAACTTATTTAAGTATAAATTCCTTATAATCAAAAAATTAGAGGTAAGAATATTAATATTCTTACCTCTATATTTGAAAACTTTGTTTTACTATTTATACTATTATTATTTTGTAGATGGAACTTCTATTTCTCCATTTTTAACTTTTTCAGCCATAGTATTTACATAATCTAAAACATCTTGTGGAACTAAGTTTTTAGTAGATTCAGGTATACCAACACCATCTTCTTTTAATCCATAAACTCTTTCTTCTCCACCTATTTTATCTCCATTTTTAAATGCTTTTACTGTTTCTAATACACCAACGTTAACCTTTTTTAATGCTGATGTTAATACATTTTCTGGAGCTAAACTACTTTGGTCTTTATCTGCACCTATTATATATTTATTTTGTTCTTTAGCTGATTCTATTGAACCTACTCCAGTACCACCAGCTGCCGCAAATATTATATCTGAATTATTAGCATACATTTGATTTGCTATTGATTTACCTTTTGCTGCATCTGAGAAAGTACCTGCATATTGGGCTTTAACTTGTGCTTTAGCGTTAGCTTCTTTTACACCTGCTGTATATCCATACTCAAATTGATTTATAACTGGATTGTCCATACCACCTATAAATCCAACTTGATTAGTTTTTGTCATTTTTCCTGCTATTAATCCTGTTAAATAAGCTGCTTCATTAGCTTTAAATACTATAGGTGTAACATTTGATGGTATTTCATCATAAGTTTCATCTATTAAGGCAAAGTTTACATCTGGATAGTTTTCAGCTTGTGTTTTTATATCATCAGCCATAGTATAACCTACACCTATAATTAAATTCATTCCATCATCAACTAACGTTTCTATATTTCCAAGATACTCAGATGCTTGTCTTGATTCAATTACTTTTATTTCTATTCCTAATTCTTTTTCAGCCTCTTGAAGACCTTCCCATGCAGATTGGTTAAATGATTCATCATTTATACCACCTGTATCAGCTACCATACCAACTTTTATTGTTTCTTTTGCTCCTGAATTATTTTTATTATCTGCTTTGTTTGAACATCCTATTAAACTCATAGAACCTATTATTATTGCAGAACTTAATGCTACTAACTTTTTAAACTTCATATTTTTCCTCCTGTTGTCTTTTAAATTTATGTCTATATGTTAATATTATCTATATTGTTAGTATTTTTAATCAATTATATAACTATACAAGCACAAAATATTCTAGGCCAAAAGATTAAAATCTTTCGACCTCATATTTTTATTCCCATTCTATTGTACCTGGTGGTTTTGAAGTTATATCATAAACAACTCTATTAGCTCCATCAACTTCATTTACTATTCTATTTGATATTTTTTCTAAAATATCATAAGGCATTTTATACCAGTCTGAAGTCATTCCATCAGAAGATGTTACTGCTCTTAAACCTACTAAGTAAGCATAAGTTCTTTCATCTCCCATTACACCAACAGTTTTTACATCTGGTAATGTAGCGAATGCCTGCCATATTTCTTTATAAAGACCAGCTTTTTTAAGTTCTTCCATATATATAGCATCTGCTTCTCTTAAAATATCACATCTTTCTTTTGTGACTTCACCTATAACTCTTATTCCAAGTCCTGGTCCTGGGAATGGATGTCTAAATATTAAATCTTCATCTATTCCAAGTTCTAATCCTATTTTTCTAACCTCATCTTTGAATAATTCTCTCAAAGGCTCAACTATTTTAAATTCTATATCTTCAGGTATTCCACCAACATTGTGATGTGATTTTATAGTAGCAGATTCTCCACCATGACCACTTTCAACAACATCAGGATATATAGTTCCTTGAACTAAAAAGTCCATTTTTCCAAGTTTATTTGACTCTTCTTCAAATACCCTTATAAACTCTTCACCTATTATTTTCCTCTTAGCTTCTGGTTCTGTAATTCCTTTTAATTTTCCTAAGAATCTATCCTCACAATTTACTCTTATTAAGTTCATATCAAACTTATCTCTGAATATTCTTTCAACATCATTTCCTTCATTTTTTCTAAGTAAACCATGGTCAACGAATACACAAGTTAAGTTATCTCCTATAGCTTTGTGAACAAGTACAGCAGCAACTGATGAGTCAACTCCACCACTTAATGCACAAAGTACTTTTTTATCACCTATAGTTTCTTTTAATTGTTTTATTTTATCATTTATAAATGAATCTGTAGTCCAATCACCACTAACATTACAAATATTGTATAAGAAGTTTCTAAGTATTTTATCTCCTTCTAAGCAATGTTCAACTTCTGGGTGAAATTGTACTCCATAAAGATTTTTTTCTTTATTTTCTACAGCTGCAACTGGACAATCTTCAGTATGAGCTATTATTTCAAATCCTGGTGCTACAGTATCAACTAAATCAGTATGACTCATCCAAACTGTATTTGTAGTTATTCCTTCAAATAATTTTGATTGTTGGTATGTTATAGCTGTTTTTCCATACTCTTTCTCAGTTGTATTACCTTTTCTAACGACTCCACCTAATACATGAGACATTATTTGATGTCCATAACATATACCTAATATTGGTACACCAATTTCAAATATTTCTTTCGATATTGATGGTGAATCTTCTAAATATGCACTATTTGGTCCACCAGTAAAAATTATACCTTTTGGATTTTTAGCTTTTATCACTTCTATATCAGTGCTATAAGGTATTATTTCACAGTATACATTATTTTCTCTTACTCTTCTTGCTATTAATTGATTATATTGACCTCCAAAGTCAACAACTAATATTAACTCATGTTTCATTACATCATATCTCCTTGCATACTATAGTTTGGTGCTTCTTTTGTTATTGTTATATCATGTGGATGACTTTCTTTTAATGAAGCTGCAGTTATTTTTACGAACTGAGCAGTTTCTTGTAAAGTTTTTATATTAGGAGCTCCACAATATCCCATTCCTGATTTTAATCCACCTATCATTTGATATGTTATATCTTCTGCTTTACCTTTATAGGCAACCATACCCTCAACACCTTCTGGAACTAATTTTTTAGATCCTTCTTGGAAGTATCTATCCTTTGAACCATGTTCCATAGCAGCAATAGATCCCATTCCTCTATAAGTTTTATAAGATCTTCCTCTATAAAGAACTATTTCTCCTGGACTTTCTTCAGTTCCTGCAAACATTGATCCCATCATACATACATTAGCTCCAGCCGCAAGTGCTTTTACTATATCTCCAGAATATTTTATTCCACCATCAGCTATTACTGGTATTCCATATTCAGCTGCAACTTCTGCACAGTCCATAACCGCTGTTACCTGAGGTACACCGATACCTGCAACTACTCTAGTTGTACATATAGAACCTGGTCCTATACCAATTTTCACACAGTCTGCTCCTGATTCTATTAAAGCTCTACAACCTTCTGCTGTAGCAACATTACCCGCAATGACTTGAAGATTTGGATAAGCTGCTTTTATTTTTTTAACCGCTTCTATAACACCTTTAGAATGTCCATGTGCACTATCTAAAACTATTACATCTACTTTAGCTTCATATAATGCTTTTACTCTATCTAATAAATCTCCAGTTATCCCAACTGCTGCTCCACATAAAAGTCTTCCTTTTTTATCTTTAGCAGAGTTTGGATATTGAATTTTCTTTTCTATATCTTTTATAGTTATTAAACCTTTTAAATGACCCTCATCATCTACTATCGGTAATTTTTCTATCTTGTGTTTTTTAAGTATCTGCTGGGCTTCTTCTAAATTAACCCCCTCTTTAGCCGTAACTAAATTGTCTTTAGTCATAGCTTCTTCTATTTTTTTAGACATATCTTTTTCAAATTTAATATCTCTATTTGTTATTATTCCTATAAGTTTTTTATCCTCATCAACTATAGGAACACCTGATATTCTGTATTTCCCCATTATATCGTCGGCATCTTGAATTGTATGGTCTTTACTTAAGAAAAACGGATCAACAATTACGCCACTTTCGCTTCTTTTAACTCTATCTACTTCTGAGGCTTGTTCTTTTATAGACATATTTTTATGAATTATACCTATACCACCTTGTCTAGCCATAGATATTGCCATTTTTGACTCTGTAACAGTATCCATTCCAGCACTCATAAGAGGTATATTTAGTTCTATACTTTTAGTTAAATTAGTTTTTGTATCTATCTCTTTTGGTAATATCTCTGATTTTTGAGGTATTAATAAAACATCATCAAATGTTAACCCTTCTTTTATTATTTTAGCCATACTATTCTCCTTTCAACATTACTCCATTATATTTTTGTATAAAAAAAACTGTACAGTTTCCACTTTTTATACTAAAAGTGAAATTACTATACAGGTAAAAAAGTATACAATATAGCTGACTATAATAAGCATTTATTGTATTTTAAGTATATAATAATTTCACTCATAGTCAAGATTTTTACGGTATCTCGGTAGAAACTCTCAGACCATATTTCTGAGTATATACGAGTGATTTATTTTTAGATTTTCGTTAATTGCCTTACGTTTGAATAATAATTTACCATTATAATACGCTTATGTCAATAAATTTATATTAATTTTTTCATTAATACTTTTATTAATTTCATTATAGACTTCTCTAAGCTCTATGTTTAATGTTTTTGATATCAATTTACATTGCTCATATTCTGGCTTTAGCTTAATTAGTTTGTTATTATAATATCCTAATTTAACTTTAACCTTTCCATAAACTGTATCTACTTCAATAAACTTTCTATCTAGTTTAGCTCTGTTATATTCTTTATATCTTACGCCAAAAGTTGATGTTTCTGTAAGTAATAATTTAATAAATTTATTCAAATCCTTCTTTTTTGTTAATATGCTTATTTTATATGCTGGTCTATTTTTTTTCATAAATATACTTTCTGTAAAAACATCTAAAGCACCTTCATCCATTATCTTCTCAAATAAATATGAATATATTTCAGAAGACATATCATCAATATTAGCAACTATTTCATAAACAACTTCATTATGTTCATCTTCTTGTGCTAATGCTACTCTTAAAATATTTGGCTTTTCAAATTTTTTATGACCTACTCCATATCCAATTTTTTTAGTATTAAAGTCAAGCTCATCAATAAATTCATCACATATTGTTTTGATTATTGCAGCTCCTGTTGGAGTTGTACATTCTCCTTTTACATGATTGAATTTAACAGGTATATTTTTTAAAATTTCAACTGTCGCTGGAGCTGCTGCAGGTATAACACCGTGAGCACATTGTATAAATCCTGATCCAAGCGGAACAGATGTAGAATATACTTTATCTATATTTAATAAATCTAAAAGTATACATGAGCCTACTATATCAACTATAGAATCTATAGCTCCAACTTCATGAAAATGAATCTTATCAATAGTTGTTCCATGTACTTTTGCTTCTGCTTTAGCAACAATCATAAAAATTTCTTTAGCTCTTTCTTTAATATTATTATTTAATCTACTATTATCGATAATATCATAAACATCTATTAAATTTCTATGACAGTATTGTTCCTTTGTTATTACATTTACCTTAGTACCTTTTATTCCATTTTCATATTTATAATCTATTTCTATTTCAAATTCATTATCCATATTCAATTTATTTAATTCTTGTAAAAAAATCTCCTTTGGAACTCCCAAATCCAAAAGAGATGCTAATGTCATATCTCCTGATATTCCACCTATAATATCAAAGTATAGTATATCTTTTTTCATATTATTCCCCATTTATTATTTTAATTTATTTATAATTGATGCTAAATATCCTGCCCCAAATCCATTATCTATATTTACTACAGAAATTCCAGAAGCGCAACTATTAAGCATTGCTAATAGTGGTGCTAATCCATCGAAATTCGCCCCATACCCAACCGATGTTGGTACTGCAATAACTGGCACATCAACTAGTCCTCCCACTACACTAGGAAGTGCACCTTCCATACCAGCAACAGCTACAATTACTCTTGCTTCTTCTATAATATTTCTATTGCTTAATAATCTATGAATTCCTGCAACGCCAACATCATAAAGTCTTTCAACTTTATTTCCAAAAAACTCAGCAGTAAAATATGCTTCATCTGCAACAGGTATATCGGAAGTGCCACCTGTAACAATTAAAATTTTTCCTTTTCCCTGTTCTTTAATTTCTTCATTTTTAATTTTTAATATTTGTGACAATTCTTCATATTCTGCATTTGGATATATCTTAATTATTTTTTCAAAAGTTTCTTTTCTACATCTAGTTCCTAAAATATTAGTGTTTTTTTTGTTCATTCTATCTATAATGCCTAAAATATGTTCATCACTTTTTCCTTTGCAATAAATAACTTCTGGATATCCATTTCTAATACTTCTATGATGATCTATGTGAGCATATCCCAAATCTTCATAAGGCAAATCTTTTAATATTTCTAAAGCACTATCTATATCCAATTCATTATTTTTAACATCCTCTAATATTTTCTTTAATTCCATAATTCCCCTCTTTTAATTTGTGATTTTATATAACAATTATTTATTAAATCCCCTCAGCTTTACCGTCTCTTCTAGAGTCAGCTCCACCTGTTAATTTTCCATTTTCATACAATATTCCTTGAACTCCTCCAAAATATTTATTATATCCATCTACATATTGCTCTACTACATGGCCCATTGATTCAAGTTTTTTTATAGTTTCTTTACTAAGCCCACCTTCATAGACAATTTTGTCTTCTGTATTATCATACATTCTGTATGCATCAATTGATTCTTGTATTCCCATATTATAATCTATAACATTACTTATAACTTGAGTTATTGCAGGTATTATCCTAGAACCACCTGGAGATCCAACTACCATAAATGGAGTATTATCTTCATTTAATATAATAGTTGGACTCATTGAACTTAAAGGTTTTTTACCACTTTCAACACGATTTGGCGAATTAATATCTGTTGAAAAATCGCTAATTTCATTATTTAATACAAATCCATAATCATCAACAACAACTCCTGATCCAAATGTCCAGTTTATTGTTTGAGTTGCTGTAACTATATTTCCATCCTTATCAGCAACTGAATAATGAGTAGTATCTTCATGCTCATAAATCCAAGGATCATCTTTTGTTGGCACTTGAGATTTATTCATATCTATTTTATTTGCTAATTTTTTTGCATAATCCTTACTTAATATTCCACTTTCAGGCACATCAATAAATTCTTTATCACCCATATATTCAGCTCTATCTGCATATACCATTTTGAATGTTTCTGATAATAGGTGAAATCTTTCTGGTGAGTATAATCCATATTTAGACATATCAAAGTTTTCTAGTACATTTAAAGATTGTATAACATGAGTACCCCCTGAAGAAGGAAGCGATGAAGATATTATTTTTTTACCTCTATAAGTACCTTCTACTGGTTTACTTTCTACAACTTTATAATTTTTTAAATCTTCTAGTGTTATAATTCCGCCATATTTTTTAGCTGAATCAACTATAGATTTAGCTATATCTCCTGTGTAAAATGCATCTTTACCATTTTTAGCAATTAATTTTAATGTTTGTGCTAATTTTTCACTTTTATATAAATCCCCAACCTTATAATAAGATCCATCTTTATTTAATATTAATTTTTTTAGTTCTGGATATTTCTGCATCATTTCCTCAACACTTAACATATCTTTTAACAGTGATGGTGTAACATAATATCCATTTTGAGCTAAATTAATAGCCGGGGTCATAACTTCTTCTAGTGTAAGATTACCTGAACCATATTTTTCAAAAACATAAATTAATCCAGCAACTTGTCCAGGAACTGCTACAGATTTTCCTCCATTTTCATTCGCCTTGTCTATATCTATTCCTTCAGAGTCTAAATTCCACATATAAGGATTTGCTGCTGATGGAGCAGTTTCTCTAAAATCTATGTATGTTGAAGTTCCATCTTGGTTTCTTATCACCATACAACCACCACCAGCTATACCTGTTGCATTTGGCTCCACTACACATAGTGCAAATCCTGTCGCAACAGCTGCATCAACTGCATTCCCTCCTGCTTTAATAATTTCTAACCCAGCCTGTGATGCTTCATATTTTCCTGATGCAACTACGGCATTTTCTCCTACTGCACCCCTTTTATCTGTTGTAGTATGGTCATCTTTATCCCAAAGTTCCCATCCCTTACCATCACTTACTATACCTGTAGATGGCATTTCTACCTTCTCTATTTGTAATTTATCTTTTTCTACTTCTTGCTTATTATCTTCTTTTTTACTACAACCAACTATAAATGTTGTACATAAACTAACACTTAACATAATTGCTATAATTTTTTTAAATCTAACCATGATTACCTCCTAAATTTATTTTGCTCGAATATTTCCATGCAACAAAATATTTTATCATATTATTTGAATTTTTTAAAATAATCATGTTAGCAAGTAAAAAATAACCATACCTTAGCAATTCAATATATACTCAGGTATGGTTATTTAATTTGTTGTAAGTAGTTCGTATTATATAACAATTACGAACTTAACTCTATTATATATTATTAATCATGAAGTTATCTAACAGAACCTAAATTTATTACATCATTCCTGGCATTCCTGCTCCCATTGCAGCAGCTTTATCTTCTTTTTCTGGAATATCTGCAACAGCAGCTTCTGTAGTTAAGAATACTCCTGCTATAGATGCTGCATTTTGAAGGGCACTTCTTGTAACTTTAGTAGGGTCAACTATACCAGCTTCTATCATATTTACATATTTTTCATTTAGTGCATCAAATCCAACTTCAGGTTCTTCACCTATTACTTTTTGAACTATTACTGCACCTTCAAGACCAGCATTTATTGCTATTTGTCTTAATGGCTCTTCTAATGATTTTCTAACTATCTTAGCACCTAGTTGTTCTTCTCCTTCAAGAGTTTCAACTAATTTATCTAATTCAGGTATTGTACTAACTAATGCAGTACCACCACCAGCAACTATCCCTTCTTCAACAGCAGCTCTAGTTGCATTTAATGCATCTTCTATTCTTAGTTTCTTTTCTTTCATTTCAACTTCTGTAGCTGCACCAACTTTAACTACTGCAACTCCACCAGATAATTTTGCTAATCTTTCTAGTAATTTTTCTTTATCAAAATCAGAAGTTGTAGCTTCTACTAAGTGTTTTATTTGGTTAACTCTATTTTGGATATCTTCTTTTGAACCAAATCCTCCAACTATAGTTGTGCTATCTTTTACAACTTTAACTGAAGATGCTCTACCTAACATATCTAAGTCACATTCTTTTAAATCATATCCAACTTCTTCTGATATCACAACACCACCAGTAAGAGTTGCTATATCTTGAAGCATTTCTTTTCTTCTGTCACCAAATCCTGGAGCTTTAACTGCAACTATTTCACAAACTCCTCTTAATTTGTTAAGAACTAATGTTGATAATGCTTCACCTTCAACATCTTCTGCTATTATTAATAATCTCTTACCTTGTTCAACTATTTTATTTAATATAGGAAGTAATTCTTGTATATTAGATATTTTCTTATCAGTTATTAATATATAAGGATCATTTAAAACTGCTTCCATTTTATCTACATCTGTAACCATATATGCAGAAACAAATCCTCTGTCAAATTGCATACCCTCAACAGTTTCTAATTCTGTATTCATAGTTTTAGATTCTTCTACAGTTATAACTCCTTCTTTACCTACTACTTCCATAGCTTCAGCTATTAATTTACCTATTTCATCATCTCCTGAAGATACTGCCCCAACTTGAGCTATTTCTTCTTGAGTTTCTATTGTTCTTGATTGTTTCTTTAATTCTTCAACTGCGCATTCAACAGCTTTTTGTATACCTTTTCTAACTATTATTGGATTAGCACCAGCAGTAACATTTTTTAATCCTTCTCTTATTATTGCTTGTGCTAAAACTGTAGCAGTAGTTGTCCCATCCCCAGCTACATCATTAGTTTTAGTAGCAACTTGTTTAACAAGTTGTGCTCCCATATTTTCAAATCTATCTTCTAATTCTATTTCTTTTGCTATAGTAACACCATCGTTAGTTATTAGAGGTACTCCAAATGTTTTGTCTAATATAACATTTCTTCCTTTTGGTCCAAGAGTCACCTTAACTGTATCAGCTAATTTGTTTACACCAGCTTCTAATGATTTTCTTGTATCTTGTGCAAATATAATATCTTTTGCCATTTTAATTCCCTCCTAATTTTTATTCAATAATAGCTAATATATCGCTTTGTCTTAAAATTATGTATTCTTGACCATCAAGTTTAACTTCATTACCTGCATATTTTGAATATATTACTTTATCTCCCACAGAAACTTCCATTTTAACTTCATTTCCATCAACAAATCCTCCTGGGCCAACTTCTATAACTTGTGCCATTTGAGGTTGTTCTTTTGCTGAACCTGGCAAAATAATACCACTTGCAGTTTTTTCTTCTGCCTCAACTTTTTTGATTACTACTCTGTCTGCTAAAGGTCTTATTTTCATAATTTATCCCTCCTAAAATAGAATTTATATTATTAAATTATTTTTTATTTTTAAACTTTATCACTCTATAACTATGAGTGCTAACAAGTTAATAATAAACCATTTTTATGAAATTATCAACTCATTTTAGTGTATTTATATTTTTAATTTAAATATAAAAAATACTCTATTAGATTTTATAACTAATAGAGTATTTTTAAACACAATTCATCAAACAATTTTATATAATTTAGTTAATATTCACCTTTTTCAATATAGTAATTATATAATTTTGTCCTATTTCATAAACTCTGTATATTCATCAAGAACTTCTTTTGGATCTCCTATTTTCTTTACAACACCTTCGTGCATCCACATTACCTCATCACATAACTCTTTTAATGTTGATATATTATGAGATACTATGACAACCGTTCTTTTATTATCAGATATTAATTCTTTCATCTTTTTATAGCTTTTCTTTTTAAACTTTTGATCTCCAACACTAAGTACTTCATCTATAAGCATTATATCCGTTTCAAGTATTGCTGTTATAGAGAATGCTAATTTAGAAAACATACCACTTGAATATGTCTTTACTGGCATATCAATAAAATCACCAATTTCTGCAAATTCAATTATTTGTGGCATTTTTTCTTTTATTTCTTCTTCAGAAAATCCTAATAACATACCTGATAACATAATATTTTCTCTACCAGATAAATTTTTATTAAATCCAACACCTATAGATAATAATGAAACAGATTTATTGTGTAAATCAATTATACCTTCATCTGGAGAAAATATTCCAGCTAAAGCCTTTAACATTGTTGATTTTCCACTTCCATTTTTACCTATGATACCTAGTATTTCTCCTTCTTCTACTTCAAATGATACATTATTTACAGCTTTAAATTTTTTAACATCAACTTTTTTCAATTTTAATAAGTTTTTCTTAATTGAATAAGCTTTCAAGCTTTTATATGTAATACTCAAATTTTTAACTTCTATTGCTATTGATTTATTTGACATTATATCAACTTCCTTATCCAAATTTAATGCATATTCTCTTTGTTTTATGGCTTGTACTGACATTATATCACCTTCACATAACTATTTTCATTTTTGTATATTGTTCTAACCCCTATTACTGATATTGCTAATCCTATGAAAATCCAAAATACCAGTAACTTTCTAGAAGGAGTTTCTCCATATAGCAGACATTTTCTTAATGAAGATAAAATAAATGCCATTGGGTTACACTTTAATAATATATCTGAATAAGGAGCATCAATACGAGATTCTATTGAATAAAAAATCCCAGTCATATAAAATACTGCTCTTAGTACAATATTTACTACATTTGATAAGTCTTCTACAAACACACCAAAGTGTAATAGTATAGTCATAAATGCAAAATTAATTATAAAAAGGGTTATCATTATAGGTATAAAATAAAGAATATTTGCTGTTATTTCAATCTTCCATAAAATCATCATTATCACTATTATCCCTAATGAAATACACATTTTAAACCCATTAACACACATTTTTGAAAGTATTAGTATAAATTTAGGTATATAAACTTTAGATACTATAGCTTTATTCTTTTTGACCATTGTAATACTATTTTTCATATTTCTATTAAAGAAATCCCATGCTGTTATACCTATAAATATAAAAATAAAGAAGTGCTCTTCTTTAGAATTAAATACAACACCAAATATAAAAGCATAAATCATCATAAAGCATAAAGGTTCTAACACCCACCAAATCCAGTTTAAATATGAATTTGATACTTCTGACTTAAGTTCTGATTTTGCTGAATAAATAGTATAATTATAATATTTCTTTATATCATTAATAAATCGTCCCATATTTTGTCTCTCCCCTAAATATATTTCTTTAAATCTTCAGCTTTGCTAACTTTTTCTTAAGTTAAATTCATATAAAAAACTGTTGCCAACTTTTTAATTTAGTTCACAACAGTTTTTTAATATAATAAAAATAATTTTTTATTATATTAACTTATCTCTCTTTAAATAATTAATAAGTCGCTCCGTATTTTTATTATCATTAAATTCTACTATCTTTCGATATCTATCTACATATTTTTTTTCTTGATGCTGTAGATAATTTTTTTCTATAACATCAGATACTTGCTCTGGTGTATAACAAATATCCCCAAAACAATTATCCTCATTTAGCATAAGATTAGTACCTGCCCCATATTGCTCCATACAATAATCTTTTTCTTCCCAATAAAAAATGATATTGCTTCCTCTATAAAAAGCATCATATGCAATTGATGAATAATCCGTAATTAATACTTTTGCTTCTTTAAGTAAATCATCATATTTATCCTTAAAATTCATATAATTTTTAATATCATCATCAACATCAGTAATTATTTCTGCTATTAATGGATGTGGTAAAATTATAATTTTATCTTTATATACTTCTGGTATAGATTCAAAGATTCTTTTTATCATTTTAAAATATGGAGTTTCAGTAAAACTTAATCTTGATTGATTATATTCCCATGGTCTCCATGTTGGCATTATTATAATTTTATCAGCATCTTTAGTCCATTTATTTTTATCAAACTTAGGCAAACCACATATATACATATCTTTATTTTCATACTTTGCATAGTTAGTAAAATGATCAGCTTCAAGTTTTGATGATACTACTACTCTTTTTAATCCTGTGTTTTTATCTTTATGAAAGAATTTTCTTGTTTTTGATGCTAACCTTACTTCCAAGAATATCCTTCATTTTATTCTCAAAAAAAGTAATCATACTCTTTTCCTGCAATGACTCCTCTTCATTTGCTTTTTTATTTTCTTTTTGATTCATTACAGTTTTAACCAGTTTTTCTGCTTCTCGAACACTTAAGTTTTCATCAAGAATTTTTTCTGCTA
>OGCQ01003281.1_pt1 | contig 14756 bp, 17 predicted proteins | sample 1570161 | NCBI WGS metagenome assembly OGCQ01 (sample SAMEA4384402, study PRJEB24528) | human gut metagenome
ATAGTAATAGTTGATTAAAGACCAACTATATTTCAAACTAACTATGCAAAAGCTAGAATTTCTAACCTTTTGGTAGTACTATATGGTTTGAAAAATATAAGTCAAAAGCTTAGGCTATCACCTATGTCTTTTGCGAAAAGCTCTAGATTTGATAGTGTATCTTCAGTCTAGAGCTTTTTAAATTGTAAAAATTTTAACCAAGGAGTTTAATTATGACTGACAAAAAAGATAATGTTTTAGATGTTTTTCAAGTTAAATTACTTGAAAATTACGACATAGATGATTATTTGGCAACTGTACCTAGAGATTATGATAAAAAAATGGAAACAAGATTGTATCTTTAATATTTATAAGGGGAATAAAAATGAGAATAGGAATATCTGCACTAACTTTTAATTTAAAAGAAGCTTTAAAGATATGTGAAAATAATAAAGAAATAAATCACATAGAAATAGGTATAGATAATATAAATGATTGTGAAGAAGTAAAAAAATATGAGAAAGAAATAAAAAAACTTAATTTAACTATAGGAATACATCTTCCTATGGAATTAAATTCTTGTGAAAATATTGAATTTATAAGGAATAAATGGACCCAGTATATTATTACTTTAGATGAAAAATTAAGTTTTCTACAAACTTCATATTATAATATGCATTTAGGATATGTTATGGCTAATAGACTTACAAAAAATAAATTAAAATATTTAGATAATACAATAAAATTTTTTGATAAATTATATGATGAGAAAAAACTGCCTATTACAATAGAAAATACATATACAAAAGGGGGAGATTTCTTCAATATGGGAACAGAAGTTGAAGATTTTATTTATATTTTTAAAAAGCATAAAAATTTAAATTTTTGCTATGATACGGGCCATGATTTAATTTGTAAAAGTAATTATGATTTAATAAAAAATAAAATAAAAATAGTTCATCTCAGTGATAATAATAAAAGAGAAGATGAACACCTAGGTATTTTAAAGGGGAAATTAACTACTGAAGATTTAAAATATATTTTGAATATAAATCCAGAGTTTTTAGTATTAGAAATGAAATTTAATGACATAAATGAATCTTTGCAAATCTTAAAACAAAACTATCTTAAATAAAATATTTCATATTATTGACAAAAATAAAACACAAAGATACTCTTACTCCTAGGAGGGTAAAATGGAGAACAATACTTATAACGTATTTACAAATGTGATTAAAAATCTAAAAAAAAATAAAAATATAAAATCAATTATCCATGTAGGCTCAAGTAAAAATAAAATAACTAAAAATAATTGCAAGGTAAATGATATTGATTTATTTATAATAGTTGAAAATCAAAATATAGATCAAATTAGAAAAATTGAAACAATAAACAATGTGGAATTTGATTTTAATTATATTTCCATTGAAGGAAGTTATAGATTTATTGAAAATAAGACATATTTTTTTCTGGAGATAAAAGATGGAAATATATTATACGATAAAAATAATATAGGAAGAGGAATTTTGTCTTTATGTGAAGAAAAATATAAAGAAGGTCCAAATAAGATTCCCTTAAAAGATAAAAAATTTAAAATTAACCAATTGATTTCAGATATTTCTAGATTAAAAAATAAATATGAATATGATGAATTTGAATATGATTTTTTGATTTATATGTATTTAAGTAAAATAATAAAAACTTATTATCTTGTTAATGATTTATGGATACCAAAAGATAAAAAGTTGATTAAATCATTAAAAAATCAAGATATTAAACTATACAAATTAGTTAGTAATGTAAAAAATGATAATAAATATGAAAAAATATTAAAAGTAACAGAGTATGCTTTTGGTAGTTTATAATGGGGAGGAAGAAATGAGTAATTTTGGGAAAAAAACAATTGATAAAGTAGCTATAGAAAAGGCAGTTAGAGAAATTTTAATAGCTATTGGTGAAGATCCAGATAGAGAAGGATTAAAAGGAACACCAGATAGGGTAGCTAGAATGTATGAAGAAATTTTTAGTGGACTTCATCAAGATCCAAGAGAACATTTAAAAGTATTATTTAAAAATGAAAATCATGAAGAGATGGTTGTTGTAAAAGATATACCATTCTATTCTAGTTGTGAACATCACTTAGTTCCTTTCTTTGGGAAAGCTCATGTTGTTTATGTACCAAAGGATGGAAGACTTACAGGCTTATCTAAATTAGCAAGGGTAATAGAAACCTTTGCAAAAAGACCGCAATTGCAAGAAAGAATTACAAAAGAAACAGCAAATATTATTATGGAAGAATTACAACCTTATGGAGTAATGGTTGTAGTAGAAGCTGAACATATGTGCATGACTATGCGTGGTGTAAAAAAACCAGGTAGTAAAACAGTAACATCAGCAGTAAGGGGAATTTTTGAAACAGATTCACTGGCTAGAAGTGAAGCTATGAGCTTAATAAAATTAGGATAAATTATTAATATTTATAAATTAGGGAGAAAATCTATGTTTAAATATGGACAAAAAACATATATAATGGGAATTTTAAATGTAACTCCAGATAGTTTTTCTGATGGAGGAAGTTACACTGATGTAGATGTTGCAGTTGAACATGCTAAGGAAATGATAAAAGAAGGTGCAGATATAATAGATGTTGGAGGGGAATCTACAAGACCAGGTCATAAATTTGTATCTTCAGAAGAAGAAATAAAAAGAATAGTACCTGTAATTAAAAATTTAAAAAAAGAAGTACATATACCTTTATCTATAGATACTTATAAAGCTGATGTGGCAGAAGAAGCATTAAAACTAGGTGTAGATATGGTAAATGATGTTTGGGGACTTACTTATGATGGTAATATGGCAGATGTTATAGGAAAATACAATGCATCTGTTTGTATTATGCATAATCAAGAAAACACTGAATATGACAAAGATATAATTGAAAGTATAAAAGAATTTTTACAAAATAGCATAGATAAAGCTTTAAATGCAGGTGTCAAAAAAGAAAATATAGTTTTAGACCCCGGTATAGGTTTTGGAAAAACTTTTGAACAAAATTTAGAAGTTTTAAAAAGATTAAATGAATTACAAGATTTAGGCTATCCTATTTTACTTGGAACTTCTAGAAAATCAGTGCTTGGAAATATTGTAGGAGGTGAACCTAAGGAGAGAGTTGAAGCAACAGTAGCTACTACAGTATCTGGAATAAGAGATGGTGTTGATATAGTTAGAGTTCATGATGTTAAAGAAAATATACAAGCTGCCAAAGTTGCAGATAAATTATACAGAGGTTAAATATGGATAAAATAATTTTAAGTAATTTAGGTTTTTATGGATATCATGGTGTTTTAGAGGAAGAAAAAAAACTAGGCCAGAAATTTTTTATTGATGTAGAGCTTTTTATATATACTAAAGAAGCAGGTAAAAATGATGATTTAACAAAATCTGTTAGTTATGCAGATGTATATGAAGTAATAAAAGACATAACAGAAAATAAAACCTTTGATTTAATAGAAGCATTGGCAGAAAATATTTCACAAGTAGTTTTAGATAAATTTAAGCTTGTTAATTCAATTATGGTTAGAGTGAAAAAGCCAGAAGCACCAGTAAATGGGATATATGATTATTTTGGTGTAGAAATTAGGAGAGATAGAAATGAATAAAGCTTATTTGGGATTAGGAACTAATATGGGAAATCGTGTTAAATATTTAAGAGATGCTTGTGTTATGTTAAGTAATCATAAAAATATTAGTATTTGCAAAATATCTAAAGTTTATGAAACTAAAGCCTGGGGATATACTAATCAAGATGACTTTCTAAATATTTGTATGGAAATAGATACAAATCTAGAACCTGAAGAGTTATTAGAAGTCTGTCATAATATAGAAAATCAATTAAAAAGAGTAAGGACAATTAGATGGGGACCTAGGACAATAGATGTTGATATATTGTTTTTTAATAATATAGCTTCTGATGATAAAGTTTTAACTCTTCCACATCCTAGAATAAAAGAAAGAGCTTTTGTTTTAATTCCGCTTATGGATTTAAATAAAGAATTGATAATAGATGACAAAAATATTTCTTGTTATTTATCTAAATTAAATAAAGAAGAAATAGAAGAAGTAAAGGAAATTAATATAGCTTTTTCTATATAAATTTAAAATAAAAATACATATAGCATTTACTTAAGAGAGAGGATTTACTCCTCTCTTTTTAAATTTATACAAAACATAAATTAGAAAAAATGAAATATTTTTTTTGATTATTAAAAATAAAACTAATACGCTGTAACTATTGCAAATATTGATATGTAAGGAAGAAATTTTGGGTTTTAAAAAGGCTTAAATGTAACGTTTTTGTAACTTTTTGATAAAAAAATCTTTTAAAAGTTACAAAAATGTAATATTATATATATACGGCAACGAAATTCGATAAAAACGAAAAACTCTAGATCAATATATAAAATTAAAAGAATAATGGGGGAAGAGCTATGATAAAGAAAGCAATAAAAACAATAACGAAAGGTGAAGAAGTAGAAATATTATCATCAAATAATGGATGGTATAAAATAGGATATGGTGATAATAAAACAGGATGGTCATGTGATGACTATATTAGCAAAAATAAAACTAAAACAGGAACAGTAACGGCTACATCACTAAATGTAAGAAGTGGAGCATCGACATCTTATTCAATAGTAGGAAAAGTAACAAAAGGTAAAGAAGTAGAAATATTATCATCAAGTAATGGGTGGTATAAAATAAAATGCTCAGATATAACAGGTTGGGTATCAGGAGATTATATATCAACTTCTACAGAAAAAGTATCAGAAAATACTTCTTTTGAGGTGGCTAAAACTTTAGATGTAAAAGCTTATGCTTATACAGGAGATGGAATAACAGCAACAGGAACAGTTCCAAAGTATGGTACAATTGCTGTAGATCCAAGTGTTATACCTTATGGAACGAAAGTTTATATAAAAGAATTAGATAAGGTATTTACGGCAGAAGATTGTGGTGGAGCAATAAAAGGTAATACTATAGATATATTTATGACGTCAGAAGCAGCTTGTAATAATTGGGGTGTAAAATATATAACATTACAAATATTGAAATAAAAAAGGTCAACTTTACGTTGATCTTTTTTATTTAAGTTATATTGTTAAGCACTAATTTTTTCTGAACTTGATTTATCTTTTTTATTATTTTTAATTAATACTTTTCCAAGAATACCACCAATTATAGCTGGTATAACCCAGTTAAATCCTAAACTAGCAAGAGGAAGTTTATTTAGAAAAACTATATTAACTCCTAAGCTATTAGCTACGTTTAACAAACTTATAAATAAAGTTGCAAAGGCAGCACCTTTAAATATAGATTGAGATTTTAGATGTTTACTAAAAATACTCATAACAATTAATAATATAGAAACTGGATATATAACTGTTAGTATTGGAACAGCTATGGCAATTATTTTGTCTACTCCTAAATTAGATGCTATGGCACTAAAAATACATATAAATGATACTAAATGTGAGTATTTTAGTTTTTTGTTGCTTACATCTTCAAAGTATTTAGCTGTTATAGATGTTAAGCCTATAGCAGTTGTAAGGCAGGCAAAAGCAACTATTATACCAAGTAGCATGATTCCACTTTTACCAAGTAAACTATTAGTTATATTTACAAGTAAGGTAGTTTGAGATATAGAAGCATCATAAATAGTCGATACCGTTGAGCCTAAGTACGCCAATCCACCATATATTATAACTAAACCAATTCCTGCAACAGTAGCAGATTTTAAAGTCATTGATATGTTTTCTTTTTTATCTTTATATCCTTTAGCAACAAATGAAGTCATAATTAAAGTAGTTACTCCACCTATGCCAAGGGCATCCATTGTTTGGTATCCTTGAGTAATACCATTAATAAATAATCCATTGTTATCATTGTTACTTAACTCACCAATTGGATATAAAATTCCTTTTCCTATTAATAAGATTAAAGCAATTAATAATACTGGAGTTAAAAATTTACCTATTATATCCATAACTTTTGTTTGCTTTATAGTCAATATAAATGTTAGAATAAAGAATATAATAGAAAATACTATTGAGTTTAATGAAGAAGTAAGAGGAAGTATACTCATTTCAAAAGTAGTTGCAGCAGTTCTTGGAATAACTAATATAGGTCCAAGACAAAGCATCATTATAACTTCTAAAGAAATGCCAAATTTCTTACCAGCCTTACCAACAACATTTTGAAAACTACCAGCTTTAGATACTGCATATATTGATAATAAAATTATTCCTACATCAGCTATAACAAATCCTGAAAAACTTGTTAACCAATTACTACCTGACACCATACCTATAAAAGGAGGAAATATTAAATTTCCAGCTCCGAAGAATATGGAAAAAAGAGCAAAACCAACTATTAAAATATCCTTATTTTTTTTCATTTTTACACCTCAAATTTATATTTTTATATATAAAAAGCCACATAGTTATAATCCATGTGGCTTTTGGCATCTAGAATAAAAAAGCCACATAGCGATAATCTATGTGGCTTTTTTATTAATTTTAGCCATCATAGATACAACAACTTGGTTTGTATCTATGATGAGTATATATCATAAATACAAACCTATCTAAAGTAGCTAAAATAATAATACATATTAAGTTGTACTTTTTTTACTAGATTTGCATTCATCGTTATTCTCTCCTAATAAATATTTTATAAAAACTGTTATGTCTTTAATGATACAAAATACAACAAAAGTTGTCAATAGCTATTTATTTTATGTGAAAAAAATAATTATATAAAAGAGTTAAAATGTATATAAAGATATTGAAAAAATATATTAGCCTAGTATATAATAATCAATGTATTTATATGAATAAAAAATATAATACGAAAAATAAAAAGAAAATAGGTAGATGAAATGACAATATTATTAAACGTAATAGGTATAGTTGTTTTACTGGGTGGATTATATTTTTTCTCGTCTAACAAAAAATTAATAGATAAGAAAATGATAATAAAAGCTCTAGTAATACAATTTATATTAGCATTTATGCTAGTTAAATTCCCTTTAGGAAGACTATTTATTGAAAAGGTATCTGATGTAGTAACTAATATATTAGGTTACGGAAGAGAAGGGCTTTCTTTTATGTTTGGTTCTTTAGCAGATAGTAGCGCAGTAAATGGATCTATATTTGGGATACAAACTTTAGGAAACATAATATTTATTTCAGCTTTAGTTGCAGCGCTATATTATCTAGGTATAATAGGAGCAGTTGTCAAAGTAATAGGTGGAATTATAGGCAAAATACTTGGAACTTCAAAAGTTGAAAGTTTTGTAGCTACTGCCAATATGTTCCTTGGGCAAACAGAATCACCAATACTAGTAAGTAAATACTTAAAAAATATGACTGAAAGTGAAATTATGCTTGTTTTAATTTCTGGAATGGGTAGTATGTCAGCTACAGTACTTATGGGATATGCAGCTATGGGTATACCAATGCAATATTTATTAATAGGGGGATCGTTAGTTCCTCTTGGAAGTATAATAGTATCAAAAATTATGTTACCTGAAGATAAATCATTAAGAATAGATGAAGCTGAGGAAGTAAAAATTGACAATAAAGGTGATAATGCAAACCTAATATCAGCAATATCACAAGGAGCTCAAGATGGTCTTAATATGGCTTTAGGAATAGGTGCATCACTTATAGCAATTATAGCTATAGTTGCTCTTGTAAATGGAGTTCTTGGAATATTTGGTTTATCATTGGAAAAAATACTATCAGTAGTATTTGCTCCGATAGGATTTTTAATGGGACTTGATATGAATGGTGTGACTTTGGCAGGTCAATTACTAGGAAGTAAATTAGTATTAAATGAATTTGTTGCCTTTGGTCAATTGGGAGAAGTTATAAAAACTTTAGACCCAAGAACAGCTTTAATGCTTTCAGTATCTTTATGTGGATTTGCTAATATATCTTCTATGGGTATATGTATATCAGGAATATCAGTATTTTGTCCAGAAAAAAGAAATCAATTATCAAAACTTGCATTTAGAGGGATGATAGGTGGTTTTATAGTTAGTTTATTAAGTGCATTAATAGTTGGATTAATAATGGCTATATAATTTACAATTTCTAAATTTGAGAAACAAGTGAAGTTGTTATCTATATAATCCAAGAAAATTAAAAAAATATGTTAATTGGTATATAATGGTTTTGACAAAATCTTTTTTATATGGTAATATATTTAAAGATTAAGTAAGTCAGATAATCGCAGGTAGCATTAGCTACGTGAGGAAAGTCGGAGCTCCATAGAGCAGGGTGCTAGGTAACGCCTAGTGGGAGTGATCCTAAGGAAAGTGCAACAGAAAATAACCGCCAAGTTTACTTGGTAAGGATGAAAAGGCGAGGTAAGAGCTCACCGTTTCCCAGGTGACTGGGAAAGCCGTGTAAACCCCACCTGGAGCAAGACCAAAATAGGGCTAATAGAGTGTTGCTCGCACTCTCCGGTAGGTAGGTCGCTTGAGCATATTGGTGACAATATGCCTAGATAGATGATTATCAAATACAGAACTCCGCTTATAGATTTGCTTGATTAAAGAATTCCTCAGGGAATTCTTTTTTTGTATAAAGAAATAAAATACCTTAAGATTTATCGTAGGGTATTTTTTATTGTAATGAAATTGAATAAAAAGGTAAAATATGTTAAATTTATAGGGTGGATATAAAAATAATTCTATTGTAAATGGGGGAATAATGATGATATTAGTAACAGGGGGAATGGGCTATATAGGTAGTCATACAGTTGTGGAATTATTAAATTCAAACTATGAGGTAGTAGTAGTAGATAATTTAAGTAACAGCAGTATATTAGTTAAAGATAGAATAAAAAAAATAACAAATAAAGATTTTAAGTTTTATAACGTAGATGTTACAGATAAAGAAAGTCTTAAAAAAGTTTTTGAGGAAAATAAAATTGATTCTATAATACATTTTGCAGCTTTTAAAGCTGTAGGAGAATCTGTTGAAAAACCTTTAGAGTATTATGAAAATAATTTAGTTGGAGCTTTAGTAGTATTTGAATTAATGAAAGAATTTAATGTGAATAATTTTGTTTTTTCATCATCAGCAACAGTCTATGGAAAACCAAAATCTTGCCCAATTAAAGAAGATTTTTCTCTATCAACAACAAATCCATATGGTGCTACAAAACTTATGATAGAAGATATAATGAGGGATTTAAGTAAAGCTGATAAAAATTTAAATTTAGTAATACTTAGATATTTTAACCCAATAGGAGCTCATGAAAGTGGATTAATAGGAGAAGAGCCAAAGGGTATACCAAATAATTTAATGCCTTATATAACAAAGGTTGCAGTAGGTCAGTTAAATGAACTTAGTGTATTTGGAGATGATTATGATACCAAAGATGGGACTGGTGTTAGAGATTATATTCATGTTGTAGATTTAGCAAAGGGACATGTAGCTTCTATAAAAAAACTTGAAGAAAATCCAGGATTACTTACATACAATTTGGGAACAGGTGAAGGATATAGCGTATTAGACTTAGTCAAAGCTTTTGAAAAAGTAAATAATATAAAAATACCTTATAAAATAATAGATAGAAGACCTGGTGATATAGATATGTGTTATGCAGATCCAACAAAAGCATTCGATGAATTAGGTTGGAAGGCTGAATTTGGTATTGAAAGAATGTGTGAAGATTCATGGACATGGCAAAGTAATAATCCTAATGGATATGAAGAATATGAATTAGATGAAGTTGCCTTATCTAAGATGTAATAAATTAGGAGGTATTAATTGGAATATTTAAAAATAATGATTTTATCAATGGTTCCAATTACAGAATTAAGAGGAGCTATACCCATAGGAATGGCATTAAAACTAAATCCTATAGGAGTCTATTTATCTAGTGTAATAGGGTCAACATTGGTAGCGATACCTTTGGTTTTAGCATATAGACATGTGGTAAAATTTTTTAAAGAAAAAAATATGTTTTTATTTTTATTAAGGCGAGTTGACAATAAAATAGAAACGAGTATGAAAAAAATGAAAGCAGCTTCTTTTATTGGCATAATATTGTTTGTAGGAATTCCATTGCCTACAACAGGTACATGGACAGCAGCAGCTATAGCTTCCATTTTAAGAATGAGACTCATAGAAGCGCTAAGTGGTATATTTATAGGAAATATTTTGTCGGGGCTTATTGTAAGTTTATTATCATATCATATTCTGTAAAAATATATAATGAAAGTAATTTTATTGTATATATTAAAATGTGCTAAAATATTACTATAGATAATTTGTATTATCATAAGAGGGGGAAAATTATGGGGAAAACAATTAAATCTATTTGCATGGTGTTATTAACAGCATTTATTATTTTTACATCTAGTATTCCTGTATCAAATGCAGCTACTAGTCAATTAATTATAATCAATTCAAAAAATAACACATTAAATTTTTATGAAAATAATAATAGAAAAATTATACTTTAGTTAGAAAATTCAAATGTGCAACAGGAAAATCAAGTACACCGACACCTCAGAGAAAAACAACAATAGTCAATAAAATAAAAAATAGACCCTATTATAAATATGGGATACCAGGAGGAGACCCAAGAAATCCATTAGGAAAAAGATGGATGGGACTTAATATGTATGGTTATGGAACTACATATGGAATTCATGGAACTAATAATGAAAGTTCTATTGGTAAACATATAAGTAATGGATGTATAAGAATGCACAATAAGGATGTAGAATGGTTGTTTAATAAAATAAAAATAGGCGCTACTGTAATTATAAAAAACACATCTAACAGTGATGAATGGATAGCAAAACAATATAAAATTAAATTAAATAAAAAAATTGAAAAAAATACATGGTATACAAAAAATGGATATAAATATTATCGTAAGTCAAACGGTAAAAATGCTACAGGATGGAATACGATAAATGGTAAGACTTATTATTTTGATAATAAAGGAAAAATGCAAACAGGTCTTAAAACAATATCTAATAAAAAATATTATTTAGGTAAAGATGGAGTTAGAAGAACAGGTTGGCAAACTATAAATGGAAATAAGTATTATTTTGAAAAATCAGGAAATAAAAAAGGTCAAGCATTAAAAGGCAAGATAAAAATAAGTGGTAAGTATTATTATTTTGACAATGATTATAAGATGGTTAAAAACAAGCTAGTAAAAGACTATTATTATGGAAAAGATGGAGAATATGTAAAAGACAAACAAGTTAAATACAAAGATAATTATTACTATGTGGGAAGTAATGGTAAAATAATTAAAAATAAAGAGAAAAAAGGCTTCTATTATAATGAAAAAGGAAAAGCATATAAAGATTGTGTAAAAGATATTAATGGATATACTTATACCTTCGATAAAAATGGAAAAATAGTAAATAAAGTTAAAATAGCTGAAAAAGAAGAAAGTTCAGAAGAAGAATTACAAAAAAATAAAGAAATTAAACTGCAAGAAGATACACAATATAAACAACAAGAAAATATCGATAATCAAGAGGACAATGAAGAAGACCCACTTATAGAAGAAGCTATATAGATAAAAAATCATCTTATCATAAATTGATAAGATGATTTTTTAATGACGAAATTGTAAGGAAATCTTAAGATTGTATATTTTGTATTTTTTGATTAAATGAGTTATAATTTTCAAATAGAGAAATTATCGTAACGGGGGAACCATATAATGAAAAAAGATTTAAAAGGACTTTTTAAAGTTAATAAAAAGTCGATGACAGAAGTTTTACTATGGTTAATAGGAGGAATGCTTCTATTATTTGTATCAGAATACTTATTGAGAGGTAAAGTTAGATATGTTAAATTATTACTTTTAAATAAGTCTGGTGTATTTTTAGTAAACTATTTATTATTATTACTAATTACATCTCCGATATTTATACTAAAAAGAAAAAATACCTTTTACTTTTTAATGTCATTTATAATAGTGACTATATCAGGTGTAAGTAAGTATTTATGTTTGGTAAGAGGAGTTCCTTTTACATTTTCAGACATATACTCCATAGGAGAAGGTTTAGAGATTGCAGGAAATTACGTCACAGTGCCTATGGTAGTGGGGGTTTTGATTTTTTTAATTGCAGTAATAGGAATAACTATTTTTTCATTTAAAAAAGAAAAAAATAAAAAAAGAATAAATAGTTATTTAAATCCACTTATAATATTAGTTCTTATTATTGTTTTTCCTTTAGTAACAAAAGATCAATATGCAAAAGGAAATATGGGATATATGAGATGGGATATAACTGCATCTTATAAGAAAAATGGATATGTATTTTCTACAATAGAGTCAGCTTTAAAATATGTTAGAGTAAAACCTAAAGGGTATTCTAAAGAAAAAATAGAAAAAATTAGAGCAATAGTTGATGAAAAAGAAAAAGAAGATAATAGAGTGATAAATAAAAAGAAATCGAATATGATATTTATTCAGTTAGAAGCTTTTATGGATCCTACTCTAATAAAAGAAGCAAAATTTAGTGAAGATCCAATTCCTAACTTTAGAAAAATTTGTGATGAAAATAAAGGATACATGGCAAATGTACCAACTACTGGAGGAGGAACTGTTAGGACTGAATATGAAGTTATGACAGGAAATAATATAGATTATTTAACTCCAGGCGAAATTCCATATAATACTATATTAAAAGGAAAGTATTATAATTCAGTAGCAACAACTTTAAAAGCTGAAGGTTATAGTGCTCATGCCATTCATAACTTCCAAGGTAACTTCTATACAAGAAATAATGCTTATGAAAAACTTGGATTTGATGATTTTACCTCTATTGAATATATGAATAATTATGAAAAAAATGAAAGAGGTTGGGTAAAAGACACTATATTAACAAAATATATAAAAAAAGCATTGGATAGTACTCCAGGTAGTGATTTAGTATATACAGTAGCTGTTCAAGGACATAGTGCTTATCCAAGTGATGCATTAAAGCTTTATGATTTTCCTATAAAAGTTAGTGGAAACTTAGAAGACAAGGATAAAAATCAACTTTATTACTATGTTAACCAACTAAAAGGAACAGATGATTTTATAGGAGATATAATGGATATGGTCGATAATAGTAAAGAAGATACATTAGTAGTCTTTTATTCAGACCATATGCCAGCATTAAATTTATTCCAAAATAAGAATTTTTATTTAGATGCTTACAAAGCTCCTTTTACTTTTTATAGCAACTTTGAAATGAATAATTTTGATTTTGATAATACGGAATCTTATAATATAAGTTCTTTGGCGATGAAGCTAGCAGGAGTAAAATATGGACCTATGGAAAAATTTCATGCATATATGAAAGATGATGAAAATTATCAAAAATATGAAGAATTGTTAGAATATGATATATTGTTTGGCAAAAGTTATTATTTAAAAGATAATGAAAAGCCTCAAAAAAATAAAATGAAGATGGGGCTAGACAATGTTACAATTACATCTTTGGAGTATAATAGTGATTTTATTTTAGTAAAAGGGACAAATTTTACAGAAAACAGTTCAGTTTATATTGATAAGAAAAAAATAAAGACTGAATTTATTGATGATCAAACCTTAAAAATAAAATCTAATGAAAAAGGTAATACTATAATAGTAAAACAATTAGGACGAAATGATGGTCTTTTAAGTCAATCAAATACTATGGATTTATCAGATGATCAGTTAGCTAAAAAATAAATATGAATTTTATATGAAAAAATAAAAAAAGTAATTAAACATATTGATATGTATAAATTAATAAACTATAATGTTAATAGAATATTAAAAAGTAAAAATTTGGGAATTGAGAAGTTTTTTTGTGCACAGGGGGGATTTTGCACAATGATGGGTCAATATGTTGAGAAATTTGAAGAAAAGGTTTGGGAGTTCGGTGATGAAATAACTGAAAATTTAGATTACTCTATAGTAAATGACTCTTTCTTGTTTAAAATATATCATAGAGTATTAGATATAATACTTTCATTAATTGGATTAGTAATTTCCATACCCATATTAATAATCTTTGGTTTATTAATTAAAAAGGAAGATGGAGGGCCTATTTTTTATAAGCAGGATAGGCTTGGAAAAGATGGAAAATTAATCTTTATATATAAATTAAGATCAATGAAGATTAATGCAGAGATAAATGGTGCTGTATGGGCTGAAAAAAATGATCCAAGAATAACTAAAGTGGGAAAATTTATCAGAAAAACACGAATAGATGAAATACCCCAGTTTTTAAATATTTTAAAGGGTGAGATGAGTATAATTGGTCCAAGACCAGAAAGACCAACATTAACTATGGAATTTAATGAAAAAATACCAGGTTTTATAAATAGGCTAGTTGTGAAACCTGGACTTACAGGATATGCACAAGTTCATGGAGGATATGAAATCTCTCCAGAAGACAAAATAAAAGAAGATTTGTATTATATCAAGAATAGAAGTTTACTTTTAGATTTGTCTATTTTGTTGAAAACTGTAAGAGTTGTATTAACAGGAGAAGGCTCTAGATAAATAAAATTTATTATTCATAAGAACTTTTCTTGAAATATTACTGGAAAATATATATAATAAAATAATAAAAATATAACAAAAGTATGACATAACAAAAATAGGGAGAGATTTTTTAATCTCTCCCTATTTTTTAAGTGAAAAATTATATTTAGGGGAACGATAGTTGGAGGTAATTGCATGGAAAA
>OGCQ01003290.1_pt1 | contig 14734 bp, 14 predicted proteins | sample 1570161 | NCBI WGS metagenome assembly OGCQ01 (sample SAMEA4384402, study PRJEB24528) | human gut metagenome
AAAGCTTTTGAAATCTATCCAGACGTAAGAGTTGTTGTGTTAGCACATCTATATGGAACTCCAGGTAAGATGGATGAAATTATGGAAGTAGTAAATAAACATAATGCGATTCTTGTAGAAGATGCAGCCGAGTCTATGGGAGCTACTTATAAAGGCATTGAAACAGGAACATTTGGAAAATATAACACAGTATCTTTTAATGGTAATAAAATCGTTACAGGATCTAGTGGAGGATGTTTCTTAACTAATGATTTAGAAGCCGCTAATAAAGTAAGAAAATGGTCAACGCAATCAAGAGAAAATGCAGCTTGGTATCAACATGAAGAATTAGGTTATAACTACAGAATGAGTAATGTTGTAGCAGGTGTAGTGAGAGGTCAATTACCTTATCTTGATGAACATATTCAACAAAAGAAAGCAATCTACTTTAGATACAAAGAAGGATTAAAGGGATTGCCAGTACAAATGAATCCAATCCCAGAAGATTGCGAACCAAACTATTGGTTATCATGTTTGATTATTGATGAAGATGCAATGACTAAACAAGTTCGTTCAGAACAAGATGTTCTTTATACAAAAGAACAAGGAAAAACTTGTCCAACAGAAATCCTAGAAGCGATTGCCTCAATCAATGCAGAAGGAAGACCAATCTGGAAACCAATGCATATGCAACCAATTTATAGATTAAATCCATTCATTAATAAAGATGGAATTAATAGAGCTAAGACAAACGCATATATTAAGGGTGAAGCACAAGATATTGGTATGGATATCTTTAATAGAGGATTATGTTTACCAAGTGATAACAAAATGACAGTAGAACAACAAGATCGAATTATTGAAGTAATTAAGGCTTGTTTTGAGTAATGGGAGAGAGTTGTGTCGAAAAAGAAAGTATTAGGTTGTTTACTTACTGGAGCTGTAGTAACTACTGCAGTAACAGCAACAGTAATGAAGAATAAGGCAAAGAAAACAACATATAAAGCAGAATCAATTGATCCTATTACACCTCGTGAAATGGGATTCTATGAGAAATATGTAAAAAGAGCATTCGATATTACTTGTGCTACAGGAGCCATTGTAGTATTTAGTCCTATTTATTTAGGCGTAGCAGCTCTTGTTCGTACAAAACTAGGTTCTCCTGTTTTATTTACACAGGATAGACCAGGATTAGTTGGTCCAGATGGCAAAGAAACAGTATTTAAAATGTATAAATTTCGTTCTATGACAGAAGAAAGAGATGAAAATGGAGATTTACTTCCAGATGAAGTAAGACTTACTAAATTTGGTAAGTGGTTAAGAAATACAAGTCTTGATGAACTTCCAGAAGCATTTAACATCTTAAATGGAACAATGTCAGTCATTGGTCCTAGACCACAGCTTGTAAGAGACATGGTTTTTATGACAAAAGAACAAAGAATGAGACATACCGCAAAACCTGGACTAAGTGGATTAGCGCAAGTAAATGGTCGTAATGCGATTTCTTGGGAAGTTAAAATGAATTGGGATCTTAAGTATATTAAAAAGGTAACTTTTAAAGAAGATTTTAAAATAATTCTAGAAACAGTTAAGAAAGCATTTATTAAACAAGAAGGTATTACTCAAGATGATATGGCTACAGCAGAGGATCTTGGTGATTATTTGTTGAGAACTGAAAAAGTGAATCAAAGTGAATATAATAAAAGAAAAGAAATGGCTACAGAAATTTTAGAAGGGAGTCTAAAAGATTATGGGGATAAATGATTGGAGATATTATAATCATGCAGTAATTCCTTCAACAGGGCCGCATGAGGAGCCAGATATATCTTGTATAAAAAATAAATCTATTTGGAAATTGAACGGGGGGGGGTACCGTTTATAGCTAGATGGACAACAGATTTTGATTGCGGATATGAAACAAGTTGGTGGTATGTTGTAAAAGATACACCGTTTGATATTAACACATTAAAAGCCAAACGACGTTATGAGATAAATAAAGGAAAAAAGAATTTTCAAGTGAAAAGAATAAATCCAACTGATTATGCTGAACAACTGTTTAATGTTCTAAAATGTGCATTAGAATCATGGCCAGAAAAGTATCGCCCTATAGTTTCAAAAGACACATTTTATAAAGAGCTATCAGGGTGGAAGGAATATTTAGTATATGGCGGATTCGACAATAATGGTTTGTTATGTGGATTTGCCTATCTAAAAGAACATACGAGTTATTTGGATTTTTGTGTATTGCGTGTCAATCCTCAAAGAGAGCGAGATGGCATTAATGCAGCAATGGTTTTTGGAATATTAGAAGATAATAATGAACGTTTAGGAAAAAGTTTTTATATTTGTGACGGATCAAGATCTATTCGTCATGAAACGGCTTTTCAAAATTATTTAGAAAAATACTTCGGATTTAGAAAAGCTTATTGTAAATTACACATTATATACAGATTTCCATTGAATCTTGTTGTTAAGGTATTGTATCCGTTTCGAAAAAAAATTAGTAGTGAAAATAAAATAGGAAGCTTATTAAGTTCCATTTTAAGAATGGAGGAATATCACAGAGAATGTGAGTAAATGAAGGGAGCGACATATGAGTGATTTAGTCTCAATTATAATGCCATCATATAATACATCGCAATATATTGCTGAGACAATACAATCAGTAATTGATCAATCATATCAGAATTGGGAACTAATTATAGTAGATGATTGTTCTACGGACAATACAGATTATGTAGTAAGCAAAATAAATGATCAAAGAATTATATTTTTAAAAAATAAAAAAAATTCTGGAGCGGCTGTAAGTAGAAATAGAGCATTAAGAGAAGCAAAAGGTAAATGGATTGCGTTTCTAGATTCAGATGATTTATGGAAATCGGACAAATTAGAAAAACAAATTCAATTCATGAAAAAAAACAATTATTCATTTTCATATACAAACTATGAAGAAATTGATGTTCATGGTAATGATACAAATGTTAAAGTAACAGGACCAAAAAGAATAACAAAAACAGGCATGTTTAATTATTGTTGGCCAGGATGTTTAACAGTAATGTATGATGCATCAAAAATAGGTTTAATTCAAATTTATGATATTAAAAAAAACAATGATTATGCTATGTGGTTACAAGTATGTAAGAAAGCTAATTGTTATTTGTTAGACGAAGTCTTAGCAGAGTATAGACGAGGAAGAGAAGGAAGTATTAGTACTCATAGTTATAAAGAATTAATTAAATGGCATTATAAATTGTTTAGATATGCTGAAAAAGAAAACAGATTATGTAGTTTAATGAATACGTCAAGAAACATGTTATTTGGATTATACAAGAAAAAACATTATGTAATTGAAAATAGAAAATGAATAGTTATATAAAACAATTTATTAGAAAATTTTGTTGAGTATTCCAAATACTTTACTTTCAAGTTAAAAGTTTTGCAAATTACAAGTTAAATTAAAATGGTGTTCGTTGTTTCTTGCTATGTGAAACTGGTGTTAATTTGTAATGATTTTATTGTTGAAAAATTAATTTATCAGCAGTATATATGAAAATCAAATTTATTGAATATGCAAATGGGTATAGAAAATATACGATGTTGATTTGCATTTCAAACAGAGAAAGAATTGTCTTAAAAGGAACAATTGGTTTGCCACAGGATCATATTTTACTGGCTATTAATATTTCTCTTGTTTGAAAATTCATTTTGTTACAAATATTCTTTAACCTTTGATTGTACAGATGATAACATGGTTTTTGATGATTAAGTGTTTTTAAGATGGAATGTAACTTTAAATAATAATGAGAATACAGTTACTGGAAAGAAAAATACGAAATCTAGCCCTAAATGCATTGGCATCATTTTTTGCTTTGTGCATATAAACTGTGTTAAAAAATATTAACATAGTTGAACATTGCGTGGTTGTGTTTGAAAGTTTGCTGGCAAAAGCAGAGCCTGATAATGAGATATTGTACGCTGGTGTTCCAATAAGATAGATATGTAAAAAATTTATGAGATAGAATAAAAAGGATGGATTTATAATGAAAAAAATTTTGGTGCTTGTTCAAAATTATCCGAACAATGAAGGTGGGGTTGCATTAATGTATGTGCATGTAAGAAATAAGTATTACATTCAACATAATATAGATGTAACGGTTCTTAATTTCTCATCACATAATGACTATATTATTGAAAATATTAAAGTTATTACTGAGGATACGTATAAAAAAGAAAATAAGAAATATGATGTAGTGGTTTCTCATGCTGCGAATATAAGAAATCATTATCGCTTCTTAAAAAAATATGAAAATAGATTTGAACATATGATATTCTTCTTTCATGGTCATGAAGTCGTAAAGATTAATGAAGTATATCCTGAACCTTATGATTACATGAAAAAGAATAACTGGATTAGATTGCAGGCACAAAATTGTTATGATTGGTTCAAACTATCTTTATGGCATAAGTATTACAAAAAGATTGCTTATAAAACAGACTTTATTTTTGTTAGTAATTGGTTATATAACGAGTTTCAAAAATACGTTAAACTTTCCTTCAATGATTTAAAGGGACATGTTCATATAATTAATAATAGTGTTGGTAAAGTGTTCGAAGATAATTCATATAGATACGATGGTGATAAAAAGTATGATTTTATTACGATACGAAGTTATATGGATGATTCTAAATATTGCGTAGACCTAGTTGATGAATTAGCAAAAAAATATCCTGATTACCAATTTTTAATCATAGGTCGTGGTCAGTATTACAAAATGCATAAAATTCCATCAAATGTAGTGTGGATAGATAAGTTCTTAAATCATGATGAAATTATGTCGTACATTGATCAAAGTAAGTGTGGTCTCTTGTTGACTAGGGAGGATACACAAGGTGTAATGACTTGTGAATTAGCAGAATATGGAATTCCAGTTATCACATCTGATATCGAAGTTTGTAAAGAAATATGTGGGGATTTATGTAATGTAAGCAGAATTCAAAATGATATTGAAAAAATTGATTTAAAGAAAGTGTATGAAACATTAATAAAAAATGTTCCGTATGAAAAACAAGGTAAATTTAGTTACCAGAATACAGTGAAAAAAGAAGAAAGATTACTGGGGGGGGAGAAGCAAAACATTTGATTTTATAACTATTCGTAACAATATGGATTCTTCTACATATTGCATAGATTTGGTCTGTAAATTAGCAGAAAATAATCCAAACTTTTCTTTCTTAATTATCGGAAAAGGAACTTTCTTTAGAAATAGATGTAAACCAAATAATATTACATGGATTGATAAGTATTTGAAACATGAAGATATATTGAATTGTGTAAATCATGCTAGATGTGCTTTGATGCCAACTAGGCGAGATACGCAAGGAGTAATGAGTTGTGAATTAGTTACATATGGAATACCACTTATTACGTCAGATCTACCTGTATGTAGAGAAATTTTTGGAAAAATTCCGACTGTCGCATTTATGAACAATGATATAAGAAATGAGAATTTATCGCAATTATATTTAAATTTATTGAAAAAAAGTAGGGCAGAAATTGATATGTTTGGATATAGTAATACTGTTAAAAGAGAAGAAAATATAATTAAAATGGAGTATTAAAATTACTCTATTATAATTTTTGATTAGTACCAAAGCAAAAAAATGGAGGTATAATGTGGATTTATTACTATTTGATCTATTGACAATATTGTTAATTGTTATAGATATGCACAATTATGAGAAACAGATAACGCCATTAACAATTTTTGGAGGTGTTTATACTTGTCTTATAAATTTAAATAATCTTGTTATCAGTAGGGTGTATGCATTTATACCAGTAAATGCATATGCTTTATGGGTCATCTTTTGTTTTTTCTTGGTGATATTTTGCATTGATTATTTAGAAGGATATTTATATAGGAATACTTCACATTATAGCTTTTCTTTTTCCACTAGGTTTGTAAACTATAGAAGTGTTATGTTTTTATTTTTTATTGGTTTCGCAGCTTATAGTACTCAATTCATACTTTTATATAGAACATATGGTTTGTCAATTAAGGGACTTAATAATGGACTTCTAGGCCATTTAAGCTCATTTGCATTTATTTTAGGCCCAGCAGTATTGGATCTTTCAATTAAGACAGGAAAGAAAATACGTATTTTATTTGCTTTACTTCTTAATATTTTAGTACTTGGAATTAGTGTAGCTTTTGGTGGAAAATATGTAATTTTTATTAATTTAACCTATTTTATGCTATATTTTGTTTTGAAAAGAGATCGACGAGCTAATTTGTTGAAATTATTAAAAATTATTTTGCCCTTAATTGGTGCTGCTGTTGTGGCTTTCATATTACTTTATTATGTGATACCTAGAGTGACAGGACAATATCAATCTACGATGGATTTTGCTGTTAAACATATGTTTTATTATTTGCTTGGTTCTATAACAGCTAATAATTATACTATGGCTCACGCTGGACAGGGAGATATTTTAATACCTTTTACAGTAATAGCAAATATAGGAAAAGCATTAGTGGGGAATCAAGATTATATTAATTCTATATATCCATTTATATTTCAAGTGGATAGTGTGACGAAAACAAATGTAGCCGGATTTCTTGGAGAAACTGTTTATAATCTAGGAATAAGTGGAGCACTTTTTTATACAGCTGTAATTTTCAGTATAATCAATTATTTTTATTATCAATACAGATGTAAAAATAAATTTTATCTTAGCTTTTGTTATTCCAATGCAATAATAGCTTTTCTGTTTTTTGGTAATTTTTATTCTGTTTCTGGCGTCTTTTTGCCGCTTTTATTGGCAATATTTTTAGATGTGTTCTCACTTTGTAGAATAGGCCATTATCATATATAAATAGGAGATAGTATGAGTTCAAATGTTAGTTTCAGTCAAATAAAAAAGAATGTTGTCTTGTCAATTATTGCACAAATAATTTCACTGGCTGTCAGTTTTGTTATGAATTTGATACTGCCTAAGTTTATTAGTGAATATCAATATGCTTTATGGCAGACATATCTATTATATGTTGGTTATGTTGGAATACTGCATTTTGGATTACTAGATGGAATTGTATTAAGATATTCTCAATATGATTATTGTGAGTTAGATAAACCAAGAATACGGTCACAATTTAAATGCTTACTAGCAATGACAAATGTATTTTGTTTAATTTCTGTAGTATGCGCTGTTCTATTCTGTAATACAGAAATGCGAATGGTATTTATTATGACAGCAATAGGTATTATTACCCGGACAATGTTTACCTATACATCATATTCTTTTCAAATCACTAATCGTATAAAAAAATATGCGGAAATGATTATAGGATATAGAATATTTTATGGTTTTGGTGCAATTGTAATGTTATTTTTCGGATTACATAATTTTTATTATTTCTGTTTAGTTGATTTATGTAGTGACATATTCGGCGTTTTGTTTTCGGCACATAATAATAAAGGAATGTATTTTGGACCGTCTTTAAATATTAGAGATACTATTGTAGAAGCAAAAAAGAATATTTCTGCAGGAATTATGTTAATGATTTCAAACTGGAGTTCTTTCTTATTAACCGGAAGTGCTAGATTAATTATTCAATGGCATTGGGATAAAATCACATTCGGAAAGGTATCATTTGCATTTAGTATTACAAACCTGTTTTTGACTTTTGTGACAGCCATTAGTGTAGTGCTGTTTCCTTCATTAAAGCGAACAGATAAGCAAAATCTACCAGGATTGTATCAAAAAATCAGAGGAGCAATAACGCCTTTCTTAATTATAATTTTGATATTTTATTATCCAGGGTGTTGGGTTTTAAGAAAGTGGTTACCTACATATAATAATAGTTTAGTTTACTTAGGAATACTATTGCCTATTATTATTTTTTCATCTAAAATAAGCCTCTTGACTAACAATTATTTAAAAGCTTTAAGAAAAGAAAAGATGATGCTTATTATTAATTTGATTTCGGTAATTATTGCCATAATCATGTTCACTATTTGTGCTTATTTTATTAATAATTTAAGAATGTTGTTAGTATCTATTGTTATATCTATTTTAATATGTTCAACTTTATCAGAATTTGTTGTTATGAAAACATTGAATATATTTGACATAAGTTATTTTTTTGGTGAAATTTTAATGGCTTTAGTTTTTGAGATTACGACAATGTTATCCTCTCAAATGATAGGATTAATAGTCTATACTATGGCAGTTGTATTATTTCTATATTTTAATAGAAATAATATGTCTTATATTTATAAGAAAAGTGTGGCTAAATAAAAATTTATTTGATCAGAACATTTTAAAAGGAAGTGGTAAAATTGAAAAGTTTGGCAATTATATTATTAAATTATAATGGCTCTTCTGATACGATTGAGTGTATTGAGTCTTTAGATAACACAATAACAAATTATGATTATGATATTTATATTATTGATAATGCTTCTCGAAAGGAAGAAGTTAATACTTTAAAAGATTATATTAGTAGTAGGGAGGACTTTTGTATATATTCAGAAGATCTGTTTGAAAAAAATAAAGTAAAAGGAAATCTTCTTATTCTTTCTCATAATAATGCTGGATTTGCTGGTGGAAATAATAAAGTTATTAGGACAATATATCAAGATTACTTTTATGTTTTATTATTGAATAATGATACAGTAGTGCAAACGGATTTCCTTGAAAAGATGCTTGATTTATTAAATGAAGATTCAACAATAGGATTTGCTAGTTGTAGAATTGATAATTATTATAATCGTAAATTACTATGGAACTGTGGTGGAAAACTTAGACCATGGGGATTAAGAAAGTATTATTCAGAGGAAGAATTAAAAAGAATGCCTAAAGTGATAGATGCTGAATTTATTACTGGTTGTGCGTTGTTTATACGTTCATCAGTGATAAAGAAATACGGAACATTATCGGATGATTTTTTTCATGGAGAAGAAGATTTTAATTTTTGTTGGAGAATGAAAAAAAATCATGTTAAAGGGAAGTGTATTAATGAAACCTTGTTATATCATAAAGTGAGTGCAACTAGTAAAAAGGATGGAATGCAACCAGGAAAAATGGCAGGTTATTATGCATATAGAATTGTTGACATGAAACAATTTTATCCTTCGATTATATGGCATGTATGGAAAAGGGCATTGATACAAGTTTTGAAAATTCGTTGGAAAAATGGTGGATATTCTGAAGATGAAATAAAGAAAATGTTAGATATTATTAGTCGTGTCTCTAGATTTGAATCAATAAATCGAGAAGATACGCTTAAAATTTGGGATTTAACATATTAATGGATATTTAATAGCTTTTAATAGCATATGGATCAAAGGAAAATATGGATAATATATATGTAAGAATGAGCGGTCGGTTAGGAAATCAGTTATTTCGATATGCTACTGCAAGATACATTCAAGAAACGCAAGGGGGAAATCTTGTTTTTGATTTTTCTCCAGTTTATAAAGAAGGCAAAAATAAGCCAGAGGAAACTGGTTTTGAAAATTCGCTGAAGTATTTTAAAACAATGGAGTATGGCGAGGACTCAGCTACAGTGTTAGATGTTGATAAAGGTAATGTTAAACAAAAAATATATTTTATTATTTCTATGCTTATTTTAAGGTGTGGAGGAGTTCATAGTAAAATATTTAATTATATTAATAAAAAAAAGGCTTAACAGATACATTGGTGATTTTTTAATATATCTGACATTAATGATGTCTATTTAAATTTTATTGTATAGGTGAAAACGAAAGAGAGACTACACTTATGACAAGAACTTCAAAATATTTAAACCAAGATACTATCGCTGCTTTACAATCTTTTCAAGTCGAAAAGATTGATCGTGAAATCACTGATTACCTAGATACAAACAATAAAATGAATATGCATCATTTTGAATACTGTCCTAAATGCGGATGTTATCATCCTCGTTTAATTAAGAGCGGTTTTGCTAACTCTGGTAAGCAGATGCTTCGTTGTAAAGAATGCGGAAAATGTTTTGTTGTGGACCGCGGTCAACTTACTTTTTATTCTCACCAAGACCAATCCAAATGGAATGAACTTATCCTGGATACATTGAATGGTGTATCTCTAAAAGAAACAGCTGCTAAAATCAATGTGAATGAACGTAATGCTTTTAATATGCGTCATAAACTATTGGTTAGTCTAGGAACTGAAAAAATTCCTAGTGAAGTTGAAGTGGATGAAAAGTATACACTCCATACAATCATAAAGGAACTAAGATTAATGGAGTGGAACACCTGCTACAAAAAGAGGATTGTCTAATCAGCAGGTATGTATCATCACTGCAATTCAGAGATTTGGACATACAATTGCCAGAACATTAAATTATGGCAAGCCATCATCTATAGATTTATTAAGATTTGGTGAATGTCTTGAATCAAAATCTTTTGTAATGCTAGATGGTTCCAACAGTTACAACGAACTTTTAGAAAGTAAGAGCTGTACTAAGAAAGTGTTAATCAGTCATGAGTCATATGATAAATTCAATCATTTAAATACAGTGAACAGTTTCCACAAATTAATTGAAGAAAGACTGCAAAAATATAAAGGTGTAGCATCAAAATATATAAATCGGTACAACGCTCTTTTTGTCATGCAAAGAGAAACGCAAGGAATGGATAATACAGAAAAGTTACAGTACGTACTACTTAGGTTGAAAAACATCTATAAGATCACTCGCTTAAAGGATTTGAAAAACGAATGGTTGTTCGCATAAGTGATAAAAAGAAGAATTATAGCAATGTCATTAAATTGCTAGTTAAGCCTAATATAATTAGTTAATTCTTTTGTAGAAAAGTAAGTTACTTAATGATAATATTAATTTCTTTTATTTTGAATACATAAAACAAGTATGTTTGGGGTGCTATGAGTTTTAAATGTGATTGTAGGGTTGATTTGTATTTTTATTCTAAAACGTTTATAAGGCTTAATAGATACATCTGTGACTTATTAATAATCGACATTAATGGTGTTAATTTAAGATTTATTGTATAGGTGTAAGCGAATTGAAAAGGAAATATGTATGAATATAAATGAAGAAATTGAAAGAATAGTTATATATCAAAATTCAATGTTGTTAAAAAAAGACCGGAAAAGTGAAAAGGCTATAAAAAATATAATTGAAGATATTAAAAAATCTTATATAGATAATGATTTTGATTTTACAAAATTTGATACAATTCATAAAAAGCAAGTAAACAAAATCAGGCATATAAAAAAGTATAAAAAATTATCATGTGAAGAGACGTTATGTATTTATTTAAAAAGGCTTTTGGATAGAAAATATCGTATTCAATATCCAAATCGAAATGAGTTTATGCATTCTTTATTTGATGTAATTAATGCTTTACGCACCATGCATGATTATACAATTGTGAAATTTGACTTTAAAGATTATTTTAATTCAGTTTCAAGCGAATATGTCTATAAAAAATATCTTGTCAAAACATCTTTAGAACGTGATGAAATGAATTTGTTGGAAAAATATGTTAAAAGTACGAAGTATGCATATGCTGGTTTTAATGCATCGAATATTATTTGTGAAATTATCGCTAAACATTTTGATGAAGTATTGAGCTTAAGGTTTAGAAAATATGGTTTGATTTTTTATCGTCGATATATAGATGATGGAATATTGATTTTTAATAAACATGTTGATAGGAATTTTTGTTTGTCCATTATAAATGAAACCATAAAAGAAATTTTTTATGATAAGAATATAGAAGTAGAGAACTCTTGTAAAACATGTTTAAATACAAATAAATTTAAATATATTTGTGCTAGTGTTTTGGCTGAACAAAATCAAGAAGATAGCTTTAGCTTTTTAGGATATATGTTTGTTTTGGAGCCAAAATTTAATAATAATAAGAAATTAAATACTAAATTTAAATTTGGAATTACTGAAGAAAAGATTGAAAAGTATTCAAAACGAGTGGATGATCTGGTAATAGAGTATAAAAAGCACGAAAATATGGAGTTGCTCCTACATCAAATAAAAGCTTTTTCTTGTCGATGTGTATACCAAATATCAAAAAATGGTTATCTTACTTGGAAAACAAAAGGATTTATTTCAAATTATCAGGAATTAAGGTATAGATTGGATTGTCTTACAGAGGATACAGAAGAGTTTTTAAACTATTCAATTGTCAATGCTTTTGAAAATAATGGGGTGCCAATACCATATTTTTTAAAGGTAAAAGATGATGAGTGTAGTTATAATTTATATAATAATATGAAAAATTATAAAACACTTTTATTTGTTGAGCATATAGGAATTGGATTAGATACTTTGAAAAAAATGTGTAAGAAAATTGGAATTTCTAGTGCTGGAAAAGATTATAACGGATTAGTTCGAGAATATTTAATTAAAGTGAAAGTAGGACATTAAAAAATCAAAGGATATTGAGAGTCTCAATATCCTTTGATCGAATTTAAAAAAATATATAAATTCTTTTACACAGTCATTTGAAAAAAATCCTTAATGATCGTGTCGCTCATGTGTGTGACCATTATAGAATGGTCACTACTAGGATATTCATATCCCAGTGGACATAATATAGCATAAAGAAGGTGGAAAAACAATGGCAAAATACGTGAATATTGAACGGAATAAATTAGATTATATTTTGACTGATATAATGCCAGTTGAGGTTTCTGAGTTATTTTCATATGGTAAATTTTATAAATTTCTTTTAGATCATCAAAAAGAATTGAATAATATAGTTGGAGAAATGTTAAAAGATAAATCAAATGGTAAAATACTTTTTTTAGATAGAAAATGGTCATCAACTCCTTTAAAGTATAATATTTTAAAAGGGGTGGATGGATTTAGAGAGATTAACCTAGTACAACCTATTTCAGCTTTAAATATTTATTTTTTTGTTGAATGTTATCAAAAAGAAATATTAGATTGTTTGGAGAATAATAACTGTTTTTCTCTTCGCTATCATAGAAAAAATAATGATTTGTATTACAAAAGAAAAACAAATTGTCAAACAGAGTATTTTGTAAAAACATCCAAAAAAATGGATAAAAGTATTTTACAGCAAACGGGAGCCTATTTTAAACTTTATAAGTTTAATTCTGTTTCATCTTTTACAAATTCTAAATTGTGGAAACAATGTAATTTTAAATACAAATATTTTGCAAAAGTTGATTATAAATCTTGTTTTCCTAGTATATATACTCATACTTATAAATGGATTATAGAACGAAATACTATTGATTCCAAAGATGCAAAAAATAGTAACTTATTCATTATTATTGATAGAATATTACAAAATATTAATGGAAAATCTTCAAATGGCATTATTGTTGGTCCTGAGTTTTCAAGAATGATAGCTGAAATTTTATTACAAAATGTTGATAAAGAAGTACTTCAAAATTTACAAGATAAGGGTTTGTTATTAAAAAAAGACTTTAGGATTTTTCGATATGTAGATGATATTTATATTTTTGCAAATTCGCCAGTTGATATTGATAATATTATAAATATTATTGAGTCTACAGCACAGAAATATTTATTACACTTGAACGAATTGAAATCATATACAACACAAACGCCAGTAATAATGAATGATTGGCTTTATAAAACAAGGATATTTTCTGATAAAGTAGCAGATTTATTTTATAAAAAAAGTGAATTGTATGAGTCTCAAAGTATTAATTATCTTGTCAAGAATAGATATATATCTTTAGATAGATTAGAAAATGAATTTACATTATTAATGAATGAATTTACTAAAGAACGAAGGTTTATAGTCTCTTATATTCTAAGCACCTTACTTAATAATATTAGTAGTAAAAAAGATGGCTTTAAGCTATTTGATGATGGTAAGTTGAATAAAGCTTTTGTAATTCTTGAATTGGCTTTTTACATTTATTCATTTTGTCCTTGTTTTGAACATTCTCAAAGAATGATTTCTATGTTAGTTTATTTTGATGATGAATTAAAATTTAAAAAAGATGATGAAACACATAAACGTTTAAGGAATATTATCAGAAAGTATTCTTTTATATTCGAACAAGCGAATATCAATGATATTTGTAATTGGTTTGTATTTTTTAATGAATACAAGATTTCTTTACTAAATAATAGTGAGGATTTGATTTTCAAAAAAGTGATTAGTGAAGATAATCCAATACTTTTAGCAAATTATCTAATATATAGTCGATATGATAAAAAATACCATTCAATAGTTTTAAAGAAAGTTGAATCAATAATTGATAATAATATTTCAAATATGTTGCCTTGTGAACTTTTATTACAACGTGAGTTTTGGTATGTGTTGGTGTTTTGTAATTGCCCTTATATATCGGATAACTTAAAGGATATATTGGGCAAAAAGGTAGAAGAACTTCAAAGCAGTAGTGCTAATCCATCCGATTTAGCAAGGAATTTAATTTATGAATTTTTAAAAGATTCGACAAAGAAGAATTTGTTTTTCTATTGGGGCTATTATAATTTCAGTGCAAGTAAACAGTTAACTTATCGTACTTATCAAAGAACTTTATTTAAGCAATATAGGAATTCTACAGAGATGTATGGTAGTTTGGATTCTTAAATTATATTCATAAATAAAGCAGTTTATACACTTGTAGATAATTGAATTGAATATATATTGTGAATATAAGTTCGTTACACTGATTTGTTAATTTGAGGTAAAGAAGTAAAAATAGATTAAGAAATATAGAAAACAATTAGATTAAGCATTG
>OGCQ01003297.1_pt1 | contig 14702 bp, 14 predicted proteins | sample 1570161 | NCBI WGS metagenome assembly OGCQ01 (sample SAMEA4384402, study PRJEB24528) | human gut metagenome
TATTTCAGAAGCACTGCATCTTCACATCTTTGATACCAGAGAGTGGAAGGTAGAAGAATAAAAAAAGACGATACTACAGAAATTCTTTCATAAGAGTTTCTGCGGTATCGTTTTTCTTTTATCTTAAAACAGATTTTTGAAGTTTCTCTAAATCAGCTTTATCCGGATGAGATAAAGCTCTGTCAAAGTTTTCAATCAACATATCAAGATTTGGTTTGTGGTTTGGATCTTCTTTCATTTTCACATACCGTTCTCTCATAGCCATCGGCATCTTGCCCTGGCACATATACTCTCCTACTATCTGATTGCTCGGATCAATATTTTCACGTACGTTGTGAAGTACTTTCTGATAATACTCTTCGCTTCCACCAAAGCCGGCTGTTCCGAATAAGAAGATTTTTTTATTTCTAAGTGATTTTAACAGTGTGGTTGTCGCTTCGTCAGCAGTTCCTTTGTCTGTCCAGAAGCCGATATAGAGTATTTCTGACTGCGGATCTGCATCTTTACATAGGCCAAAATAATCGAGAGTTTCTTCCGGAAGTATTTCGCGGATCGCATCGGCAAGTTCCTTTGTATTGCCTGTCATGCTGCTGAATAAAATAGAATATCTTTCTTTTCCCATGTTTATTACCCCGTTTCTTTTAAACATATTTTAATTATAACACTATTTTTTAAGATTGACAGTTTTTTTGTGGTAGGCATAATACAAGAAATAAGGTAATATATAGATATGAATCAAGTCATGGAAAGAGGGGGATGAAAGCAATGGTTGATTTGAAAATGCTGGAGGAAAAGACTCCGATCTTGAAGGAGATCTGTAGTGAAAAAGAGGTGTTCTGGAAAAATCCGGACAAAACAGTTTGTGGGGAAGCAATGGAACAGATCGAACTTGGTATGGAAGATGTAGAAGATGCGGAGCGCAGACTGGAGCGTTTTGCACCGTTCATTATGAAATGTTTTCCGGAAACAAAGGAGAGAAACGGAATTATTGAGTCTGTTCTGACACCGGTTCCGAAGATGAAAGACTTGCTGAACGAAAAATATAGCAGCAATCTGGAAGGCACATTATTATTAAAACAGGACAGCCATCTGGCAATCGCCGGTTCAATTAAAGCGCGCGGTGGTATTTACGAGATTTTGAAACACACAGAAGAACTTGCAGTAGAGCATGGACTTTTGAATCTGGAAGACAATTATGAGAAACTGGCAAGCGAAGAATGCAGAGAGTTTTTTAAACAGTATACCATTCAGGTTGGTTCTACCGGAAATCTTGGACTGAGTATCGGAATCATGAGTGCAGCAGTTGGTTATCAGGTAATCGTACACATGTCAGCAGATGCGAAACAGTGGAAAAAAGACTTGCTCAGAAGCCACGGGGTAACAGTAAAGGAATATGAGTCAGATTACAGTGAAGCGGTGAAAAACGGACGTGCTTTATCTGATGCAGATCCGAACAGCTACTTTGTGGATGATGAAAATTCAAAAACACTCTTTCTTGGTTATGCAGTAGCGGCAAAACGTCTGCAAAAGCAGTTGGAAGAAAAGAATGTTGCAGTAGACGAGGAACATCCACTCTTTGTATATATTCCCTGCGGAGTAGGCGGAGCACCGGGTGGTGTATGCTTTGGACTTAAGCTGCTGTTCGGAGATTATGTACACTGCTTTTTCATAGAACCGACACAGGCACCGTGTATGCTAGTCGGAATGGCAACCGGACTGAACCAGGAGATTTCCGTACAGGATATTGGGCTTACCGGACTTACCCATGCAGATGGGCTTGCCGTGGGACGTCCTTCTGGATTTGTAGGCAGAGTAATGAAGAATCTGCTTGGCGGCGAATTTACTATCCGCGATGGGAAATTATATGATTACATGAGAGACCTTCTCGGAACAGAGAACATTTTCCTTGAGCCAAGTGCTTGTGCTTCTTTTGAAGGACCAATACAGATTGAAAGGAATGAATCTGCACGTAAATATTTACAGGAGAATCATCTTGAAGAGAAAATGAAAAATGCGACACACATTGCATGGGCAACAGGCGGAAGTCTCGTGCCGGAAGCAATTCGTGAAGAATACAAAAACACGTATCTGGAGAAATAAAAAGATGCGGTCTTCCTCTGAAGTGGCAGAAGAAGACCGCGTTTTTTTATTCATTTCCCATATTATTCGAGAAGATATCAGCCACTTCGCTGATGATAATGTAAGCTGTCGGATCGAGGCTGTGCACGTCAACTCTTGAAAATGCCGTATACGAGAACCGTGACGTATTCTGTTTTATGACACTGCCTGGAACTGGCTGTTATACAGATGACTATAAAAGCCGCCTTCTTTCAGAAGTTCTTCATGGGTTCCCTGCTCAATGATCTTACCGTCTTTCATGACGAGGATCAGGGAAGCGTTGCGGATCGTAGACAGGCGGTGTGCAACGACAAAGCTTGTACGACCTTTCATCAGGTTATCAAATGCTTCCTGTACCTGCAGTTCGGTACGGGTATCGATACTTGAAGTCGCTTCGTCCAGGATCAGCATTGGCGGCAGACAGAGCATAACTCTTGTGATACACAGGAGCTGTTTCTGTCCCTGGCTGATGCTGTCCTCATGCAGGACGGTATCAAGTCCCTGCGGAAGTCTGCGGATGAAATCCCAGCTTTTTGCCTCTTTTGCTGCCCGGATGATTTCTTCATCCGTGGCATCCGGTTTTCCGAAGCTGATATTTTCACGGACAGTACCGGATTTGATCCAGGTATCCTGAAGCACCATACCGAAGCTCTTTCTGAGCGAATGTCGGGAAAGCTCATCGATCGGTTTACCGTCGATACAGATTTTTCCGGAATCCACGTCATAGAAGCGCATCAGGAGGTTGATAAATGTTGTTTTTCCGCATCCGGTAGGACCTACGATCGCAATACGCATACCAGATTCAACCTGAAGGTTAAAGTCTTCAATCAGAGATTTACTCTTGTCATAGCTGAAATCTACGTGGTCGATATCCACATTTCCATCCACCTTCTCAAGTACTTCAGAAGAATCGTTTACTTCTTCCGGTTCTTCTAAGAGGTCAAAGATACGTGTCGCACATGCAAGGGCGTTCTGCATTTCCGTGATTACGGATGTAATGTCGTTGAATGGTTTCATGTACTGGTTCGCGTAAGAAAGCAGTACGGAAAGACCGCCGACAGTCAGGGTTCCAAGCGGGATCAGGAATGCACCTGCAAGTGCTACGGCAGCGTAAATAATGTTGTTTACGAAACGGGTGGACGGATTGGTAAGGCTGCTGTAAAATACGGCTTTCTGGCTATATTCTTTGAGTTCTTTATTGATCTCATCAAAACGCTTTGAAGCCTTGTCCTCATATCCGAATGCCTTGACAACCTTCTGATTTCCGATCATTTCCTCGATCAGAGCAGTCTGTTTTCCACGGGTTTCACTCTGCTTTTTAAACATGGTAAAAGAGCGTGAGGAAATAAATTTTGCCACCAGGAAGCTGAGTGGTGTCAGAAGGATGACCATCAAAGTGATCCACACGTTCTTGGAAAACATGAAGATCAAGGTTACAACAACGGTCACAACGCCGGAAAATAACTGGGTAAATCCGAGCAGTAATCCGTCAGAAAGGATATCAGTATCAGCAATGATACGGCTCACAATATCGCCGGTGCTGTGCTGGTCCAGATAAGAAAGCGGAAGCTTCTGGATGTGGCGGATTGCCTGGGATCGGATATCCTGTACAATATGATAGGTCATGCGGTTATTGACAAGGTTCATGATCCAGATTGCGGCTGCAGCGATCACTACGAACAGAAGAATCTGCTTCAGATAGAGCCACATCTGGGTAAAGTCTACATTGTGCGCTGCTACGATCTCATCAATCGCATTACCGAAGAGAACCGGCACATAAAGCTGAAGAACCACTGATATTCCGGCAAGGATGATGCTGAGGATCAGGAGGATCCAGTATTTTCCGATATATTTAAAAAGCTTTTTCATTACACTGTCTTTTTTCATACCTACATCTCCCCTCTTTCATATTTTGCACGGTCTTCCGGGAACTGTGAGAAATAGATCTCACGATAAACTTCGCAGGATTTCATAAGTTCATCATGTGTACCGGATCCGGCGAGTTCTCCATTATCTAATACTAAAATCTTGTCTGCCTGGCGGATGCCTGCAACCCTCTGGGATACCAGGAAGGTTGTTGTCTCTCCTTCCAGTCCTGCGAGGGCTTTCCGAAGTGCTGCGTCAGTTGCAAAATCAAGTGCGCTTAAGCTGTCGTCGAGGATCAGGATTTCCGGCTTTTTCACAAGAGCGCGGGCAATGGTAAGACGTTGACGCTGTCCACCGGAAAGGTTCTTTCCGTTCTGTTCGAGCATGAAATCAAGTTGTCCGTCTTTTCTTTCTACGACTTCTTTTGCCTGTGCAACTTTCAGTGCATCCCAGATCTCGGAGTCAGATGCATTTTCATTGCCCCATTTCATGTTATCGCGGATGCTGCCTTTGAAAAGGACGGAGCGCTGCTGTACGATTCCGACCTTGTCGTGGATTTCCTGATTGGTGAGCTCTTTTACATTGCGTCCATTCAGTTTAACGGTTCCGCAGGTTACATCATAGAAACGGGAGATCAGGCTGACCAGAGTGGATTTTCCGCATCCGGTACCACCGATGATACCGACTGTCTGCCCTTTTTTTACAGAGAAACTGATATCAGAAAGGCTTGATGCACCGGCACCTGCATAGGTGAAGGATACCTTGTCGAATTCAACTTCATTTGCAGAAGGATCTGCCTTTGCAGAAGAGGTTTCCGGATAATGCATGGTAGTCCTGATATCCAGGACACCGGCTACACGGTCTGCACATGCCATCGCCTTGTTCAGTGTAATGATCAGGGAAGCCAGCTTGATCAGCTCGACGATCATCTGTGCCATGTAGTTGTAAAGCGCGACAACCTGTCCCTGATGCATGGTTCCGAGATTGACCTGGAGTCCTGCTCTTGCGATCAGGATGACAGTTGCAATGTTGATCAACACGTAGGTAAATGGATTTAACAGGGCGGAAATTCTTCCGACAAATTCATTTAACCTGGTCAGTTCGGTGTTGCTCTTTTCAAATTCATTTACCGACTCTTCTTCGCGGCAAAATGCGCGGATCACGCGGACACCTGTCAGATTCTCACGGGTAAGTCCTGTGACGCGGTCCAGGGCAGCCTGCACTTTTTTAAAAAGCGGGATGCTGACCAGCATAATGAAAATGACGCCGACAAATAAAAGAGGGATCGCCACAACGAATACCAGCGCACATTTAAAGTTGATCGTAAATGCCATGATCATCGAACCGATTACGATAAACGGACTTCTCAGAAGAAGACGAAGTCCCATGTTGATGCCGTTCTGAACCTGGTTGATATCATCGGTCATCCGTGTGATCAGGGTGTCCGTACCAATCGTATCAAGTTCGGTAAATGAAAAGCCCTGAATGTGGTCAAATACGGCCTGTCTTAAATTGGTTGCACAGCCGACACTCGCTCTTGCAGCAAAATACTGTGCGGTAAAACTGCAGCTAAGACCGACTGCAGCCATGAGGATCAGCACCAGGAACATCTTTACGATGTAGCCGTGGTCATTGTTTGCAATACCAATATCAATGATCTTGGCGACAACCACCGGAACCAAAAGGTCAAATACGACTTCCAGCAGTTTGAATAATGGTGCAAGAATACTTTCCATCTTGTATTCTTTCAGATAAACCCAAAGTTTCTTCAAACACACTCACTCCTGTTCTTTACTTCTTAGTTTTTTCTTGACCTACTCATTATAATGCGCTACCATCAATATGAATAATATTGTTTTTATGACAGCTTAATATAAAAAAAGTATAACAATGTGAGTGGCAAAAGGTATTTTGACCTATTTGATACCAGATTGCTACGTGCTTTGCACTCTCGCAATCCTCAAAAACATTCGTAATCCGCTCATTTTTCTTTGAAAAATGGCTACTTACTCATGTTTTTGGCGGGTCAAGAGGTCAAAAATCCTCTTGCAAGCAAGCTTGCATCGGCTTTCTGACCTTTTGACCCTGGTATCATCATATAACTAAACGGAGGGAAAAAAATGGAACTCAGACAGCTGGAATATTTCCGGGAAATCGCGAATACGGGAAGCATCAATGAAGCGGCGAGAAAGCTCAATATGTCACAGCCGCCCCTCAGCTATCAGATCAGGCAGTTGGAAAATGAACTGAACGTGCAGCTGTTTGAGCGTACCCATAAAGGGGTGATCCTGACGGCGGCAGGTAAGCTTTTGTATGACCGTGCGGCGAGCCTTCTGGATTATGCCAGATCGACAGAGCTTGAGGTGTCCCAAACGGGTAAAAAAAGGGTCCTGAGAATCGGGATCACGCCGACGACGGTCGGCACAGTCATGCCGTTTATCGCAGAATTTTCAAAGAAAAATCCCGACGTGAATTTTGAGGTTCACGACGGGATCACGTATACGTTATATGATTATCTTCAGGAAGGGATCATCGATATTTCGGTTGTCCGCACGCCGCTCCGGCTGGATGATGTGGAGTCCGCAGTCCTGCATTCGGAGCCGATGATCGCTGTCTCCAATCCGGAGATGCCTTCAGAAAGGCGAAAATCGCTCATTCTTGAAGAGTTAGTCCACAGACCGTTAATTCTCTACCGGCGCTATGAAAAGCTGATTATGGATGCATTTCACGCGCAGAATCTGGTTCCGGAGGTGTTCTGCCTGTGTGATGATGCCAGGGGCGCTACCCTCTGGGTGAAGGAAGGGCTTGCCACGGCGATCTTTCCACAGTCCATGGAGCCGCTTTGCGAAGGGCTGACTTGTCAGGTGCTTGATGAACCGGATCTGGTGACGAAGATCCTTCTGATCTGGCAGAAGGGGCGGAAGCCGACGGCGGTGGTGCAGGATTTTATGGATGTCTGTCTGAAATAATTTAAACCGTATCAAAAATAATAATCCTCAGTTTATTTTTGATACGGTAAGTGAATTGTAAGACGGATTCTCCATGTTCTGGCAGGTGGAAGCGATAAACATCAGTATGATCGATTTACGAATTGTTTTTCGATTATACTGCTTTTTCAAAGTCTGTCCCTATACCCATTTTCACTTCAAATGTCGTTCCGCTATGCTTATTTGTATAAACTTCAATCGTTCCGTCATGAACCCGCACAACTTCTCGCACCATCGCAAGGCCAAGCCCCACACCTCCGAGTTCCCGGCTTCTTGACTTATCTACCCGGAAGAACGGTTCGAAGATCTGCTCCCTGAATGCTTCATCAATTCCATTTCCTGTATCCGAAACCGTCAGAACAACTTCGTTCTTCTTCCTTATTGCCGATACCGTAACGGATCCATTTTCCCGATTATATTTAATCGCATTTTCCACAAGATTATATAGCATTCTGTAAATCAGAATATCACTCCCTGTCAAAAACAATTCTTCATCAGCCTTTGCTCCTGCTCCCTGTGACTTCTGTATCAGTTCAACCTTTTTTTCCTGTGCCAGCGGTTCCAGATCTGTCAGTACTTCCTCGATCAGACTATGGAGCTCAATTCTGTCATTTCGCGATACGGTCTGTAATTCGCTCATATCCAAAAGCGTTCGGACCAACTTGCTAAGACGTTCATTCTGCTCCGTTACCATCTGAATTGTCTCTTCTGCCACTGCGGTACTCTCCGGATGTTCTGTTGTATGGTATAGATCCAGTTGTGCCTGGATTAAAGCCAGTGGAGTACGTAACTCATGTGCTGCATTTCCCGTAAACCGGCGCTGCGTCTCGAATGATTCTGAAAGCCGTATAAGCATCTTATTGTAAGATATGCGAAGTCTGTCCAGCTCTGCAATCTTATTCTCTTCGATCGTATAATCTTTCAGATTCTGTGCCTGAACTTTTTCCACTGTCTCTGAAAATTTCCTGAGTGGTTTCAATGCCCGTCCACTGATAAAATAAGTCGCTGCGCCGCCAAACAGCGCTACAATAGCAGTAATCAGAAGGCTTCTGCTTCTATAATCTGATTTGGAGTTATAAACCTTCATGGAAAACTGTGCCACAAAGTCATCCCACTCATTATCCGGAATATCAATGTACACCGATTCCGGCTCTGTGCCCTGATCCGTGATAGACTCCTGAAGCGTATCGAAATAATAGACTCCGTTTTTATATAAGAAAAAGGTAAGACATCCGCATAATATGGTGATCAACACGGTTGTAAGAAGTGTTAATTTCCACTGGAGTGATATTTTCTTCATGCTTTGCTATTTCCCCCTATCTTATAGCCCTCACCGATTTTGTTCACGATTGGATCATATCCGAGTCCTGCTTTCAGTTTTTTTCTCAAAGAAGACATATGCACTCGGATGGAACCGCTAAAACTATCCACAGAAGAATCCCAGACATGCTCGATCAGTTCTTCCTGACTGACCGGTCTTCCCTGATTTAAAAGGAGATATTCTAAAATTCCATTTTCTTTTCTCGTCAACGCAACCGGGGTATCGTCTGCATATGCAACCCTTTCTCTCGTATCAAATCGTAGTTTTCCGCATTCCAGACAGATATTTTTTTGTATAAATTTTCTTCTTGTCAGGCTTCTCACGCGCGCTTCCAGCTCCTGCAGGTGAAATGGTTTTTCCATATAATCATTTGCACCGGAATCCAATCCTTCAACTTTATCTGCGATCTGACTTCTCGCAGACAGGATCAATACTTTTGTCTCTTCATTTTCTTTGCGAAGTTCCCGAAGGATCTCCATCCCATCCACCCCGGGCAGGTTAAGATCAAGCACGATCAGGTCATACAGTTCCGCATAGATCATCTCCAGTGCCTGCTCTCCGTCATTACACATGTCCACCTCATAACCTGCCAGATGCAGACTTTTCGCGATCATATCACATAATTTCTTTTCATCTTCAACAACTAATAATCTCAATTTACTTTTCTCCATTTTCTTAACAGGAAATTTACATCCCATATTATATAATGTAGTCACTGAACGGTCAATAAGCCGACTTTGAGCAATAACATTGAAAGGAGCAGTTACTATTTACAGTAACAAGTGGTATCTTAATGAAATCAGAAAAAGCAACACAAATTTTTTTACTTGCAGCCGGTCTTGTATTTTTCCTTGCCGGGATTTACCGTGGAGAAGCTGCAACTGTACTCAGTAAGGCAATAAAATTATGTATGGAGTGTGTCGGAATTGGATAAGAAATTAAAATCAAACAAGAACTTCCTGGTTCGTTTCCGCGGATGGTTTCAGGCAGCTGCAACACTGCTGACCAATCTTCATATTCCGAATCTGTTTAAAGGGAAAATTTATCAGGGAAAGGTAAAAACAATATGTGTACCCGGACTGAACTGCTATTCTTGCCCGGCTGCCACAGGTGCCTGTCCGATTGGAGCTTTCCAGGCTGTAATCGGTTCATCAAAATTCAAGTTCACCTACTACATCACCGGATTCTTTATCTTGCTGGGAGTTCTGTTAGGACGATTTATCTGCGGTTTTCTCTGTCCGTTTGGATGGTTTCAGGACCTGTTTCATAAAATTCCGGGTAAGAAACTGTCTACTGCAAAACTAAAACCCCTGCGGTATCTGAAATACGCGGTTCTGGCCGTTTTTGTTATACTGCTTCCGGCATTTGTGACTAATTCGCTGGGGATGGGCGATCCATTCTTCTGCAAATACATATGTCCACAAGGCGTACTTGAAGGTGCAATTCCACTGGCACTTGTTAATTCGGGAATCCGCGCGGCACTCGGGAATTTATTTACGTTTAAGTTTACAATCCTTGTACTTGTAATCATCTTAAGTATTTTGTTTTACCGCCCATTCTGTAAGTGGATCTGCCCGCTTGGTGCCATCTACTCGCTGTTTAACAAAATATCATTACTTAAGATTAAGGTGGATCCTGAAAAATGTGTTAACTGTCAAAAATGCAGCCATGCCTGCAAAATGGATGTAAATGTAGTAGACACACCGGATCACCCGGAATGTATCCGATGTGGAGCATGTATGAAAGCCTGTCCGACAAATGCGATCTGCTATCATTACGGATTTTCAGGCAAGAAACAGGCTGACAATAAATAAGCAAAAATGAATCAAATGATATTCAAAAGGAGATTAAAAATCATGAAAAACAAAACAAGTAGAACAAACTCAATGAAATTAAAAAAAGTAATTGCGGCATCTCTTGCCGTTTTCATTCTTTTTGCATTCACAGGTTGCAAAACTTCATCCGGTTCCGCAACAACTGAAAGCTCAAAGCAGGAAGATACTTCCACAACAGATTCAAGCAGTTCGGGTGATCTGAATGAAAAGCTGAATGACCTTTACCAACAGGAAAACCAGATCTTTGCAGATCACAAAGATGTGTGGGACAAAGCATTTGGCTTTATGAGCAAGAACATTGACGATGATACCAAGAATGAAAACTATGCGGACTTTCTTGCAAATATAATAGAATCAAACAAAGATTCTTTCTCCGAAGAAGAATATGCTACTCTGAGTAAAGACATTGAAACGATCCGCGGTATTGAAGAAGAAATTGCAAAACTTGAAAAAGAAATTGCCGCAGCTGATCCTTCCGGCAGTAGTTCCTCCGGCACAGATGACTCTACAGGTGTGTTTCACGGTTTCAAAGGGAAAGACCTGGATGGTAACGATGTAGATGAAAGCCTTTTCACCAAAAATAAAGTTACGGTTGTAAACTTCTGGTTCAGTGGATGCAAGCCTTGCGTTGAAGAACTTTCTAAACTGAATGAATTAAATGATACAATTAAGAAAATGGGCGGTGAAGTTGTTGGTATCAATACAGATACATTAGATGATAATCAGGATGGTATCAAAGAAGCGAAAGAAATCTTGAAGGCCAAGGGAGCTTCCTACAAAAACCTGACTTTCGACTCCGATTCAACAGTTGGAAAATATGCAGGAAACATTATGGCATTCCCGACAACAGTTCTCGTAGATAAAGACGGAAATATCGTTGGCGAACCTTTCATGGGCGGAATCGATGATCAATCAAACTACGAGCAATTAATGAAACAAATTCAGTCCATACTTGATCAGGAATAATTCATTTACTGAAGATGTATGCTAAATGAGGCTGTCGCATTAGTGCGGCAGCCCCTATTTTTTTTGGTGTATTCCTATTTATCAGGATTCCATGTTTAACCTTCTGCTAGCTCTGAGGTTTTCCGAATGCTTTGTTTATGATTTAGGTAACATTCAAGCGTAGCAATACAATTCTCTGTTAGTATGTCTCGAAAATGCTTTGTTTCTTTTATGTATTGTATTTAAAAACTCATAACCTGCTCTTCGTCAAGTCTTTTAAGAATTTCGCATGCCAGCTTAACAGCGTTATCAAAGTCGCTATAAGCTGAAATTCCGTAATGTGTATGTGCATAGCGAACCGGAACTCCGATAACGATAACCGGAACCGCTTTTTCAGTCAGATGTATAGCTGCACCGTTGGTTGAACCGGCACTACGAACTGCATCCTGAACCGGAATACCAAGCTTTTCTGCCAGATCCAGTGCATATCTTTGATAATGTGGATTGGTGATCATACGGGCATCAATGTGACGCAGCATCGGTCCTCGCTTGATAGCTGTCTGAACCATATACGACTCAACGCAGGTATCATCTGCCGGGCATCCCTCAAAAACAATTGCGATATCCGGTTTAATTACCTGTGCTGTTACAGTGGCACCGCGTACACCAACTTCTTCCTGTGCTGCACAAGCGCCAACAATATCCACATTCAGCTCCTGACCAGCCAGGGTATGCATAGTCTTAAGAATTGCCGCACATCCCAGACGGCAGTCAAAGCTCTTGCCAACCATCAGATCTGTGGTTTCTGAATATGTAAATGTTACATCCGGCACTACGGGTTCACCGATACGAATGCCGAACTTTTCAACCGCCTCTTCTTTAGAAACAGCGCCAACATCTACCGTGATATCTTTCATATCCAGAGGTGCTTTACGCTCCTGCTCTGTCATGAAATGCGGAGGCTTGCTGGCAGTAAGCCCCGGAATATATTCTCCGAACCGGTTGCGAACCAAGACTTTATGAGCCGGAATATTGTGGTTAACCCAACCTCCGATCTGAATGATGCGGAGAGTTCCGTTCGGGCAGATAGCCTGCACCATAAAACCAACCTCATCACTATGTGCGTCAAGCTGAACAACCGGACGTTTGCCGTTATTTTCTTTACGGCGGATATACAGGTTGCGCATGCGATCTTCTGTAATTTCTCCGAGTCCTTCTGCGTAAGGACGAATCGCTGCAACCACTTCATCTTCGAAACCGGATGTACCGTTTGCATTTGAAATTGCTGCAATCATTTCCAATGTTGTTTTTTTATCCATTATGACACCTCTTTATGAAAGTTTTACTTTCTTGAATTCTTCCATGAAATCAACAATATAGTTTGCTGTAGTCTCAAGCATTTCCTTGCCCCACTCTTCTGTAGCGGTACTCGGATGATCCGGTCCGATCCAGCCGTTGTCTGTTACATGCGGAGTATTGCGTATAATATCAACGTTAACTCCCTTGAACTCAACAGAACGGAAACCGGTTGTCTTCAGATTATCAGACAGGTGCTTAAACTGGAGTTCACCACCTATCTCACTCTTATCAACTAAAGACGGATCAATTCCAAGAATCGCAGCTGTTTCCTCACCACCGCCGTGGCCGCCTTTCCACGCCGGGTTCATATCCCATGCCATCAGCCACCAGTTAAGCATAGCCACCAGACAGCCCTTATCTTCGAATTCCATGCCAAGGCGTTCAATCATCTTGATGTTTCCGCCATGTCCGTTCAGGAAAACGAATTTTCTTGCGCCGTGACGATACAGACTCAGAAAAATCTGGCGACAAAACTGATAGAGTACCTCATTGTCAATATCAATTGTACCCGGATATGGAGCTAAACACTGGCAGGAACCATATGGAATGGTCGGAGCAATCAAAACATCACTCTTTTTCTCGATTTTCTCCAACAAATGCTCCGGAATCAGTGTGTCGGTTCCAAGCGGCATATGACGGCCGTGACACTCAATACTGCCGATAGAAATAAGTACCATATCGTTTTTTTCAAAATATTCTTGAGCTTTCGGCCAAGTCAAATTTGTAAGTCTCATAAGTTCTCTCCTTCCTACTATAATTATTCTTCTCAGCTGAAAATCGGACTATTCGGAAACCAGACAGTCCGACATCCATCAATTACTGCGTTGCTTCCTATTCCCCTTTAGGATTTTTTTATGACAATGCAGAATTTTTGAGCTACTCTTGATAACCCAAGTATAGTCCATGCAAATATGATTGTCAACAATTTCAACTTAATGTTAACAGCGGGAAAATAGTGCTTTCGTTTTTGCTAACAATCCACTATAATTATAATAAGTTTTTTGCTAACGGACAAAAGACATCCGTATAATTTTTTCTATTAATTAGTAAGGAAATGAAACATGCGAGAAATTGGCGGTATGTTCTACTATGAACCAAGCGTACCTATCGAAAACGGATACTTATTCTGAAAATTTTATGAGGTAAATATGCAGAAACAAAGAAAAACATCAAATACTACTACATCAGAAATTGTTCTTGAATCTCTGCGGGAGCAGATCATCAATGGAATCCTTCAGCCTCAAGAAAAACTGGTAGAGGCTGAAATTGCCCGGAAATTCGGACTCAGCCGAGGTCCTGTGCGCGAAGCACTCCGACAGCTCGCTGTCGAAGGTTTAGTCGATTACTGTCCTAACAAAGGATGTACAGTCGCACTGCTTTCTCCACAAGACGCTTATGAAGTCTTTTTTCTGCGCGGCAGCCTTGAAAAACTGGCAATCCAAAAAAGTAACTGCCTTCTTAGTGACTATAGTCTCATGATAATGGAAGCCAGTATTGAAGAATTTCGAAAGGCTATTCTCGAAGGCAATACTATGAAGGCTGTTCGTGCAGATGAGACATTCCACCTGCAGATCATTCGTTCTGCCCAGCTTAACCGACTGACCAAAATGTGGGAGCTGCTGAGTCCACTGAATGGTGCCATGTTCCTCTCGGTTCAAAATGCTAATCGCTTTGGACAGTTAAGCGGAGATGCTGAAACGCTTCAGAATGCCAAATGCTTAGAACCAAACACACCGGATCAAAATACCTCTTATAGCGGAAGCGCTGCAGTATGGACACACCAATGTCTGTTGGAGGCCATCCGGATTAACGATCTCCAGACAACCTGTGATCTTCTGGATCAGCATTATGAAGAAACCGGCAGACGTGTATACAGACTTTCACTCATGAAAGAACAGAGCTTTTGATCCGTTTCATTAATAATGGTTTGAGGGGCAAACTTGAGGGTTTGGTTTGAAGGGTTCATAATATGTTTCTTTTGTCTTTTGGATCGACTTCATCACCAAGGATTTCTTTCATTTCATGTATAAGGATTATGCACAGTCCGTTTTTCATAAAACTTATTCTGTTTTTCAACTTCTGTGATATAATGCTTTATTATAATAATTCCCATGGACAAAATGAGGTGAACCAAGTGAAAAAGAAAACACTTGTGCCTCTTATCATTTTTTTACTGGGCATATGCCTTGTTAGTTTGATTGTATACAAAACAGACGCCCACGAAAAAGAGCAGAGACACATAACAGCACAATTAAACGTAGCCACCTATGG
>OGCQ01003301.1_pt1 | contig 14688 bp, 9 predicted proteins | sample 1570161 | NCBI WGS metagenome assembly OGCQ01 (sample SAMEA4384402, study PRJEB24528) | human gut metagenome
GCAAGAAACACATTTTCTGAGGCTGTTACAAACACAAGTAATGAAAACGTAGAAGCAACTAAGAAAATGAACCAATTGCAGGCGAATAAGCAGGAGGCCGAGCTGACCGCAGCGCAGAAAAAGCAGGCTGCAGATGCGGCCGAGCAGGCAGCGCAGCTTGCGAAGGATACCTTGGAGCAGACGGAAAAATCTGTAAAAGTATCTGAAGAAGATGTTAGGAATAAACAGGAGGCTTTGGAGGATGCGAAGAAAAATCTGACTCAAGCCCAGACAGCAGTGGATAACAAGAAGAACAACGTAGAGGAGCAGAAGAAGAAAGTCGAAGAGGCAAGAAAGACAGTAGATCAGGCAACGGAGGCTCTGAATGTGGCAATTGATGTAAAGAATCAGGCGCAGGAGAAGGTGAATTTGGCACAGGAGCAATTAGATCAGGCGGCGCAGGCGCTTGCCAAAGCCCAGGCAGAAGCCCAGTCACCGGAATACAAAAAAGCCCTGCAGGAGGTAGAGGAAGCTCAGACAGCACTTTCACAGTCAGAGATCACAAAGAACGAAAAACAAAATGCAGTAGATGCAGCCAAGGCGCTGCTTGCAGAAGCGCAGAATAAAGCCGCATCTGCAGAAGATGAAAATACCAAGGCACAAAAAGAGACGGAGATTGCCCAGGCAGAAGCAGAGTTGGTGAAAGCGGGGGAAGCATTGCAGTCATCAGAAGCTGATATTACAGTGAAAAAGCAGGCTCTTGCGTCAGCACAGGAAACTCTGCAGTCATTACAGGCAGTAAAAGACCAGAAGGATACAGCACTGTCTCAGGCGCAGAATGACTTCCAACAGGCACAGACCGAGATAGAGAGGATCCAGAGTGAGGTGTCAGCAAAGGAGGCGGAAGTTGCAAAGGCTGAGGCAAATCTGTCGACAGCCAAGACAGCTTATGAAACTGAACAGAACAATCAGAAAGCCGGGGAGGCAGAACAGGCAGATGCAGAGCAGCAGCTTGAAAATGCAAAGAAAACCCAAAGCGAAGCCGAAGAAAAAGTAATCGAAGCCCAAAAAGTTTATGACAGAATGGTCGAAGCGCAGAAAAATGCCCAGGCTCTTGCCTTAAAGGGGTCTTATGGCTTCTTTGCCTACAAAGATAAAGACAATAAAGCACTGGATATTCTGGAGGATACGAAACTAAAAGCAGCGGGAGACAAGGTGGCAATCAGTTCTTATACAAAAATCGGGAACGAGGACGATGCAACTTCTCTGGAAAATATGAAGCTTGCACTGGAGTTTATCAAAAAATGTAATGACCTGCGAGTGGAAAACGGACTTGAGCCTCTGAAAGTGAGTGACGAAATGATGGCCATATCACAGGTTCAGGCAAACTGGTCAGCATTTAACAGAACACATTCCAGAACGTACTATGTAGGCGAAAACCTAGCCTGGGGATATCAGGATCCATTTGACGTATGGTATAATTATGAGAAAAAAGTATACGAAGAGACTGGATCTGAGAGCAGAACAGGACATTATCGTAATATTGTCAATAAAAAATGGGCTATGACGGGATTTGCCGTAACAGCGCGGGGGAATGGGCTGACGACAGAGCAGTCTTTTGGATATGCCGAATATTATTCTGCAAATGCAAAATCATTTGAGGAATATAATCAGGAATTTCAGGAATATTATAACCTTGTTATGAATTCATCCGCAGGTACAAGCCAGGCATTAGAAGCGTTAAATACAGCAAAGCAAGAACTTGAGGAAGCACAGAAACAGGTGGAAGCGGCTGTTTGGGCAATTGAACAGGCAAAACAGAAACAGGCAGAAGCGTCAGCCAAGATGCAACAGAAACAACAGGAAATCAACAATAATACACCGGCAGTACAGGAGGCGCAGGAGAAGCTCGCACAGGCACAACAGAAGCATAGCCAGAGTGCAGAGGCAAATGCCGCAGCGCACACAGCGGTGGAAAAGGCTGAGAAAGAAGCCCAAGAAGCGCGTCAGGCGGTGAAAATGCAGCAACAGGCAGTAGACCAGGCACAGAACGAGCTGAATCTTGTACAGGCTTCCCAGGAAGAAAAACAAAAAAATTACGATTATGCATTTGCAAAGGTAAAAGCACTTGGCGGAAATACAAGTGCCACGGCGGAATCTGCAGCCACACACCAGACGCAGGCAGAAGCGGCACTTGCACAGGCGAGGGCAGAGAAAATTGCAGCAGAGAATGAAGTGAATCAGAAACAGACACTTTTAAATCAGGCACAGGTGGAATCAGATGCGGCAGACGAAAATGTCAAGGCAAAAGAGAATGCACTGGAAAAAGCAGAAAATGCACTGAAACAATTGGAAGCTGAAACCAACAGCAGTATTGTAAAGAAACGTGCGGATGTAGATGAAAAGCAGAATGCACTGGATATTGCAGAAAAAGAATTAGAGGAGAAAAATGTGTCCATATCTGATGCCGTGGAACAGAAAAACAAAGCAGAACAGGCACTGGAAGAACAGGAGGCAGAATTGTCTGTGCTACAGAGAGAGCTGGCAGCACAGACAGAAGATGCTGCAGCAGCGCAGATAGAAGTGGATAAAAAGCAGGCAGCATATGACGAAATAAAGGCAATGATTATGCAGATTCTTCATGCACAGGCAGATTATAATCAGAAACAGCAGGAAGAGGTGACGGCAAAAACGGAGTATAAAAATGCCCAAAATATAGTGAATACACTGGAAGCAGCTCTGGCAGATGCGAAAGACACTCAGGCAGAAGCCCAGTCAAAGGAAGAAAGGGCAAAGGCATTGTCTTATGATGCTGCATTTCTAAATCAGATTACAGATCCGGATTTCACGTATTTAAATGATGAGATTTCGAAAGTAAAAGATGCCCAAAGCAGAGAAGCCCTGTTGCAGAAAGCTTATGACGCGGCAAAGCAGAAAGCGGCGGAAAGTGAAGAAGCATATGGACAGGCAAAACTGGAAAATGTGAGAACACTTGCAGAACTGGCAGTTGCCCAGACAACCTATGATAAGTATCTGGCGGAACAGAAAGCGCAGGAAGCAGCTGCCCAGGCAAAAGCTGATGAAGAATCGAGAAAAGAGACAGAAAAAATACGACAGGTATTCGAGCAGAAAGATGCCGTAGATAAGTACGATAACAGCAAAATCTCTCAGAAAGCTATGTCGGTTAAGACCGGAGACAAAGCAAATGCAGGAGGAATGCTGGCAGTTGCAGGTGTTGCCGGAATGATAGCGGCTCTGGCGCAGAAAATAAAAAGAAGAGAGCAGGATTAAACCGTTACGCTCTCTTCTTGGAGGAGTTCGGAATATTACTTTAGATAAGTTCTGGACTCTGATAAAAAATTATCTTTGAAATATATGTTTCGATAAAATTGTCAATGATTGATATTTTACTGTGCAAATAATGTCTTTGCGTATTTTTTAAGTGCAAAGTAAAGAACCATTCCGAGTACTGCACAGGAAATAATCTCTCCGATACCAACTGTGCACATCATAAATGGAATTGGAAGTGCAACTCCGTATCCGTAACGCAGAACGAACGGAACGATCAGGATATTTGCAATAATCGGTGGAACCGGGGCAAGGTAAGGACTCTTCTCGCGAAGCTTCCATGTAAAGAATGCTCCAATTAATGTTGCGATACTTCCAAAGATAATGTCAGGGAGTATTGCGCCTCCGAGGATATTACCTATCAGGCAGCCGATAAATAATCCTGGAATTGCTGCTGGTGTGAATACCGGAAGAATGGTCAGGGCCTCTGAAATACGAACCTGTACCTCTCCGAATGAAAATGGTGCGAATACATAAGTGAGCACCACATAGATAGCTGCAATCATAGCAGCCTGTGTCATGAAACTGATGTTTTTGTTCTTCATTTTTAAATCTCCTTTAGTTTTGTTTTACGTGTGGAAGGTCACGAACACACGATTCATTTTCGCGTAGCAATGAGTCAGGCGTGCATGCTTGCATGGACATCTGACGAATGCCGCGGAGGCATATATGTTGATATATGACCTACGCCGGAAATCGGCGAAACCCTTGTAAGACCTTGGTTTTTCGGGTTTTACATCGGGTGATAGTATAGCATGGAAGTTCTGAAAAATCAAGGGAAGTACAAAAAAATGGCCAAAATGGGAAAAGAGGGATTTTCAAGAATATAGGGGAAAAACCTTAGAAATAGAGAAAAAATTATTGATAATGCGAAATCTGGAAACATAAAAATATACTAATAGAATCAATCTGGTTGTCTGTTCGTTAATGCTATGTTATGATACAGATAGGGAAACCAAAGCCAGGCGGCTACCCTTCTTTTACGGAGGGATAAAACACCCTCCTAACGAAAGAAAGGAGGGCGATGCGATGGTCACATATTCTGATATGATTCAGTTTTGTATATTCATTGTTGCCCTTGTAGGTCTTTGCTATGAGATTTTCAAGGGCAAACGAAGATAGCCGCCACTACCGCAAATAGTGACGGCTATTGTACAATAGCTTAATATTATAACTAAGGTAGCCGCTTGCGGTTTCCCTCTTTGTATCTTAAATATAGCATATCCGGTAGTGGGACGCAAGAGCATCAAGAAAATTACTGATGTTCCAAATGAAAAAATTTGTAAAAAAATGAAAAAAAGTGCTTGCATTTTCAGAAAGGCTATTATATAATAACACTTGTCGTTAAGAGATGCGACAGAAAAATAAGAGATGCGCGATTAGCTCAGTTGGTAGAGCACCTGACTCTTAATCAGGGTGTCCAGGGTTCGAACCCCTGATCGCGCACTATTAATCACTGTTTTTAGAGGCTTAGAGCTCTGGGGACGGTGATTTTTTTGTGCCTGAAAATAGGGGCTTTAGGGGGGATAACACGGAAATCACCAGGGAAAGCAAGGGTGAAGTGTCTTTGTCGCAGATTCTGTCGCGAGCTCGTCGCGAGAAAATAAACAGTCCAGGAAAGATGCAGATTCTTGATCCGTTAAGATTTGCCAGAATGCTGGATTCGATGATTTATCATTGATAATCGTTGCATTATTCGCTACAATTATTATATCAGCTGGGAGATGACTCCCACCTCGCAGCAAGAATGCCGAGGCATTCTTGAAATAAAATAATAGGATGATATTATCCGTGATGGGGCAAATGTTTTGCAGATTGGAGACCAGATATGAGTAGAAAAAAGAATAGAAAAAAGAATTTTGTTAAGCAAATAGCAGTTGTAAACAAAACCCCTGTGAAACAGGAGGAACAGATGGTACAGCTGGATTTAGGACCGCGAAGAAGTGTTGCGTTCATCGGTTCGGAATGCTATCCATTTGTTAAGACGGGCGGACTGGGAGATGTTATGTCTGCGCTTCCAAAGACTCTGGCGAAGTTAAATCTGGATGTTAAGGTAATTCTTCCAAGATATAAATGTATTCCTCAGAAGTTTCAGGAAAAGATGGAGTACAGAGGTTCTTTTTATATGGATCTTTGTTCTGACGGGAAACAGTATTATGTAGGAATCATGGAATATCAGAAAGATGGAGTTGTCTATGATTTTATCGACAATGACGAGTTCTTTTCCTGGGGTAATCCGTATACGAACCTCATAGATGATATTCCGAAGTTCTGTTATTTTGCTAAGGCATCGCTTGCCGCACTCAATTATCTGGACTGGACACCTGACATCGTACATTGTCATGACTGGCAGGCCGCTTTAGTACCGCTTTATTTAAGAACCTGTTTTCAGAATACGAATGTTGGACGGGCAAATGCAGTACTTACGATACATAATCTGAGATTCCAGGGAATATATGACAGAAAAATGATTCAATACTGGTCAGGACTTCCGGATTATGTATTTAATAAAGACTGCATGATCCAGAACTGGCTGGATGCCAATATGTTAAAGGGCGGTATCGCTTACTGTAATAAAATTACGACAGTTAGCAATACTTATGCGGGCGAGATTCAGACGGAAGAGTACGGTGAAGGTCTTGCGGAACATTTGAGATATCATAATAATAAAATCAGAGGAATTGTGAATGGAATTGATACAGATAACTGGAATCCTGCAACAGATAAACTGTTAACAGCTAATTATGATGCCGAGTCAGCAGTAGAAAATAAAAAGATAAACAAGAAAGCACTCCAGGAATCTTTGGGATTAGAAGTGGATGACCATAAGATGGTGATCGGACTTATTTCACGTCTTACCAACCAAAAAGGTCTTGATCTTGTAAATGCTGTAATTCCGGGGATTATGGATGGGAATACACAGGTGGTGGTTCTTGGTACCGGTGATGCCTGGTATGAAAATACATTCCGTTATTATGAATATAAATATAAAGGCAGTTTCTGCGCATACATTGATTACAATGAAAATGTCGCCCACGGTATTTATTCGGGCTGTGATGCGATCCTGGTTCCGTCAAGATTTGAACCATGCGGGCTTACACAGCTCATAGCTATGAGATATGGTGCGATTCCGATTGTCAGAGAAACAGGAGGACTTAAAGATACCGTTTCCCCTTATAATATGTACGACAATACAGGGAATGGTTTTACATTTGACCGGTATGAAAGCGGACTTCTTTACGATGCCATTAACAGGGCAAAGACGCTCTATTTTGAGAGTAGAAAGTATTGGGATGATATGGTGATCCGGGATATGAACAAAGATGTTTCCTGGGAAAAGAGTGCAAAACAATACAAAGATTTATATGTAGAGCTGACACCGAGAAACTAAAAAAATATATGTAATAAAAATTATAAGGGTGTGTTGTTCTTAAGTGGAACGCACACCCTTGTAAAAGGTGAGAAATAAAAGGACATTTGTCCTAAATAAAAAGAAATATTGGTGCTAGAATATAGAGGTAGATGAGCTTTGCTAGAAAGTAGGAATGGTGTTCCAGAATCCGAATGATCAGATTTTCAAAAATTCAGCTTTGGATGAAGTGATGTTTGGCCCGCTTCAGTTTGGAATGAGCAAAAAGCAGGCGAAAGAAGTTGCATTAAAAGCACTGGATATGGTAGGCTTGAAGGGAGCGGAGAAGATCAATCCTTATGAGCTTGGATATAGGGATGCATTTTTGAGTCCCGAAGAGTTTGTTGCTTATAAGAAAGCGAACGCATAATACGAAAGGCAGGGGTTATTATGAGAGCATTTTGGATCGTACTGGACAGTGCAGGAATCGGAAATGCACCGGATGCAGAAGCATTTGGTGATGAGGGAAGCAATACATGGAAGACTTGTTATGATTCCGGAAAACTGCATATTCCGAATATGGAAAAATTGGGGATTTATAACATCGACGAGATGAATTATGGGGATAAGTCTTTAAGTCCAATTGGATGTTACGGAAGACTTCATGAAAAATCTATGGGAATAGATACGACCATCGGGCATTGGGAGATGGCAGGTATGATATCTCCGAAACCATTTCCGGTATATCCGGACGGATTCCCGAAGGATGTGCTGGATGAATTCCGAAAGCAGACAGGACGGGAAGTGCTGTGTAATAAACCATATTCCGGAACAGAAGTTATCAAGGATTATGGGCGTGAGCACATGGAAACAGGTGCGTTGATCGTATATACATCCGCTGACAGTGTGTTCCAGATTGCAGCTCATGAAGATGTTGTGCCGGTAGAAACTCTGTATGAATATTGCAAAATAGCAAGAAAGATTCTGATGGGCGCTCATGCAGTAGCAAGAGTCATTGCAAGACCATTTGTAGGACAATATCCGAACTTCGAAAGAACAGACCGTAGACATGACTTTTCGCTTGTGCCGCCAAAACAGACGGTGCTGGATGATTTGAAAGATGCCGGAAAAGATGTCATCGGTGTTGGCAAGATATATGATATATTTGCCGGGAAAGGAATCACAGAGACAACTGCGAACCATGGAAATAAAAAGAACATGGAGAAAGTATTTGAGTTGCAAAAGAAAGATTTTAATGGACTGTGCTACATTAATCTGGTTGATTTTGATATGATATATGGCCATCGAAGAGATATTTTAGGATATACAACTGCATTAAATGAATTTGACAAGGATCTTGAAATATTTCTTGCTAATATGCGCGGCGATGATGTGTTATTTATCACAGCTGATCATGGCTGTGATCCGGGATATAAAGGAACTGATCATACGCGTGAGTCTGTACCGCTTCTGGGTTACAGTAAATGCTGGAAACAGGGCGTGAATATCGGAACAAGAGATACTTACGCTGATATAGCGGCCACCCTTGCACAGATATTTGAAATCGAGTATCATGGTGATGGTACAGGATTTCTTGAAATGCTAAAATAAAGACTGAAAATGAATAGTAATTAAAGTAATGAATGGGGCAGAAGCGCCTGACGGGCGATTTTGCCCCTGTAACTGTCATAAGCGAAAATAGAAAGGATGATAGAAAACGAAATATGATAAAACATGTATTATTTGACTTGGATGGGACATTACTTCCTATGGATCAGAATGAATTTGTAAAGTATTATATGCCACTTCTGGCAAAACGATTTGTAAAATATGGAATGGAGCCGAAAGCGCTGATCGGGACGATCTGGAAAGGTGTGGAGGCAATGGTACTGAATGATGGAAGCACGACCAACGAGGATGCCTTCTGGAAATGTTTTGAAAAAATATCCGGGCTTTCCAAAGCAGAGGTAGAGCAGGAGACGTTGGATTTTTATGCAAATGAATTTAATGAGGCAATTGCATCTACAAAACCGAATCCGCGCGCAGACCAGGTTGTTAAACTGTTGAAAGAACATGGTGTGAAAGTGTACCTTGCGACCAATCCGATCTTCCCGCGTGTGGGAACTATGAACCGTATCCGCTGGGCAGGAATCGATGCAGAAGACTTTGAAGTTATTACGACCTATGAAACATATCATTACTGCAAGCCGAATCCGAAATATTTTCAGGAAGTTATGGAGGAGTTTGGACTTAATCCAAAAGAATGCCTCATGGTAGGAAATGATGTGCAGGAAGACCTGACGATCCGCTCCCTTGGCGTAAAGACATATTTATTAACAGATACACTGGAAAATAAAAAGAACATTCCATTAGAAGAAGTTGAGACAGAGTACAAAGGGACTATGGAAGAATTATATGAATGGTTTCAGTCATATTTTGTTCACAATTAGTTTTCATTTTAAACATAGTTTCATCACACTTTGTGTCTATACTATTAATTGTTCGAAAGAACAAAACAATTTTCTTTTTCATAACTTTTTCCTCAGGGCTGCAACCTCCCAAACATGCAGTCCTATTTTATTGTCTAAAATTAAATTTAAGGATATATACAGCACCAAATAGCTGCTCTACAATATGAGTTATTTTCTATAGTTGCTGCGCCACTTATATTTTGCTGATTATACAAACTCGCCCAAAAGCGGCTCAAACAGTGTATAATCAGCAAAGCTATGCTCGCAACTATGACGAAAATGACTCAATTATTGTAGAGCAGCTATTTGGTGCTTTGTATATAGCGTTAAATTTATGCGGGAGGAGAGGGAGCTCTTGCCTTTTTCGCTTCGCGTATGCGAAAGTTGTGAAGGTTAGGTTATTTTATATTTCATAAGAAGAAGGAGTAGTGGGAGTCGGCGGAAGTTTCAAGAATAGGAAAATTTCATGAAGGTCTGCTTGCGGTTCAGATAACTGCTTAGTGGCGGGAAGAAGATATAAATTGTAAATTCCCGGCTATAGAAATAGTAACCCCTGAATAAAATAATTGAGCAATTTGCGTTGTAGTTGCGAGCATAGCCTGTGTGATTATACACTGTTTGAGCCGTCTTTATGGCGAGTTTGTATAATCACACAGAGATAAGCGGCGCAGCAACTACAGAAAATTGTCTCATATTTTATTCAGGGGTTACTATTATATATAGGGTCAAAATTACAATTTATATTTTCGTTTACACCATCCGATCGTGCTCTGTGAAAAATTCCGTTGTAGTCGGGTAGGTATAACTCTTACCAATTTCCTTGAGCAGCACGATATTTAATTTTCCACCCAGGTTTTTCTTGTCGAGGGCAATGGCTCCGATCAGGTCGTGGAGCATAAGGTCACACTTGTGTGGAAGTCCATAGATATCCAGGACTTTGCGTATATGTTCCGCTTCGCCGGGTTTCGTCAGTCCCATTTCCTCTGCAATCTTTGTAATCTGATACATTCCGATGGCAACTGCCTCACCGTGGCTTTCGCGTGTGTAGTGGTAATGCTGTTCGATTGTGTGTGCCAGAGTGTGACCAAAGTTCAGGAGCATGCGCTCGCCGGTGTCGAACTGATCGTGCTCAACAACGATTCGCTTGATATCTACACAGCGATAGATAACTTCGGTCAGATCTTTCTTCAAATCTTCAAATGAGGTGTGTGCCTCCAGATTTTTGAATAAATCAGCATCCCAGATGCAGCCGTATTTGATGACCTCGCCCATACCGTCGTTGATGTAACGCTCTGGCAGTGTATTTAACACAAGTGGGTCGATGAGCACAAGAGCCGGCTGATAAAAAGCACCGACCAGGTTCTTGCCTTCCGGCAGATCTACGGCGACTTTTCCACCGACGGAAGAATCGACTTGTGCCAGAAGTGAGGTCGGAATCTGGATAAACTTGATCCCGCGAAGGAAGCTTGCGGCTGCAAATCCTGCCAGATCTCCGATGACACCGCCTCCGAGGGCAATGATCAGATCACTTCGTGAAAAACGGGCTTCCAAAAGTGCGGAATAGATTTTCGGAAGACTTTGAAAACTCTTGGTTGGCTCACCGTGTGGGAGAATAAGAGAATGAACCTCATATTTATCTTCCAGTGTTTTTACAATAGTATCTCCGTACAGAGGAAATACGTTGTCGTCTGAGATGATCATGATTTTTTTTCCGGAGTAAACTTTTTCGATATAGCTTCCGGTATCTTTCAAAATATTATTTTCAATATAAATGGAGTAGCTGTGTGCTCCGAGGTCTACATATAATTCCATGCTGATAATCCTCTTCTTTCTTTTACACCTGTGAAAACGTCAAGACCCGCGAACGGGTCTTGAATAGTTAAAATGTTTTTCCGACTACTTTTGCGATGTCAGCAACCTGTTTCAGCAGTGCATCATATTTCGCAGGTTTCAGAGACTGGGAACCGTCGCACAGTGCCATCTCAGGATTGTTATGAACCTCGATCATCAGACCGTTTGCTCCTGCAGCAACAGCAGCCTTAGCCATTGGTTCAACCAGCCACCATTTTCCACCGGCATGGCTTGGATCAATGATGATCGGAAGATGTGAAAGTTTTTGGATAACCGGGATACTCTGGAGATCCAGTGTATTTCTTGTATAGGATTCAAATGTACGGACACCGCGCTCACATAAAATAACATTTTCATTACCGGATGCCATAATGTATTCTGCAGACATCAGCCACTCTTCGTAGGTAGCGTTTAGACCACGTTTCAGAAGAATCGGGCGGTCTACCTGTCCTAACTGTTTCAACAGATCGAAGTTCTGCATGTTTCTTGCACCAATCTGTATCAGGTCAACTTTTTCGTTGAATACATCCAGATATTCGGCGGACATCAATTCTGTAACGATTGGCAGTCCTGTTGCAGCTTTTGCTTCACAGAGGATATTCAGACCTTCAAGACCGAGTCCCTGGAATGAATATGGACTTGTACGAGGTTTGAAAGCACCACCGCGGAGCATGTTGGCTCCGGAAGCTTTCGCAGCTTTTGCAATCTCAAGAACCTGGTCTACAGACTCTACAGAACAAGGTCCGGCGATCAGCGCCAGATTATCTCCTCCAACCTTGACTCCGGACACATCGATGATGGAGTTGTCCGGGTGGAAAGCGCGGCTTGCTAATTTGTAAGGCTCCTGCACATGCATAACCTTTGTGACAGCAGGATCAACTTCGAAGAGTTTCGCGTCGATACGTGATGTGTCACCGATACAGCCGATGATCGTCATCTCTGCTCCTTCAATTACGTGAGTGTCCAGACCTCTTGCTTTGACCATATTTTCAACACGTTCAATATCTTCCTTTGGGGAAAGTGGTTTTAATACAATAATCATAATAGTAACTCCTTCTATACTTTTATATATGTAACATCTATAATATTCGCACTGTAAAATTTTAGTTGTTTAAAGTGTGAAACTAATACATATAGTACCCCGTTAGAATGGCATTTGTCAATGGGTTTTATGAAAATATCTCTCATTATGTTCCAGTTTAATTAAGTTGACTTGATACAGGGCATTTGCTAAAATGAAAGAGGAAAAATAAGGGTTTATCTAGCAACAAAAAAGTTTACAAAGACAGAAAATTTTCAAGGGAGAGTAAGGGAAATTTAATAAGGAGGAAATGCGATGTTAGAGTTAACATTTGGGGAACAGGTCAAAATCGTTCTGAACCGTAAAGATATGACGATCAAGCAGCTTGCGGAGATGATTGAAGAACGAACAGGAAAGAAAATGTCCAGACAGAATCTGACGCAGAGACTGGCCAGAGATAATTTTCAGGAACAGGACATGCGTTTAATTGCATCTATATTAGAGTGCCCATTTCATCTGAGTATACTGGAAGAGAATGCGGATAGTGAATATACAACCCGTGAAAATATCAAAATCGATAAGCGAGCTGAAAATAATATTATTATAGATGAAGAACCACAACAGCTGACACTGAATCTGGAGTATGATGAACCAGAGCAGGTACAGGAAGAACAGCCGGTAAAAGCAAGGGAATTTGGCATATCTGGAGCAGAACGTGATATTACAATTGGAGAACTGGTAGATATCCATAAAGATTTAGATCAGATGGAAGAAACATCAGAATATGCAGACCAGACAGAATATGCAGACCAGACAGAATATGAAGAATCGGTAGAATATGAAGAACCGGTAGAATATGAGGAGCCGGCAGAATATGAAGAATCGGCAGAATATGAAGAAGAGCCGCAGTCTTCGGAAGTTCCTGAGTACAACAAGCAGGAGGATGTGAAGGATATTCTGGAAGAAATGGCTGCGATAGAGGCTGAAGAGAAGAAGGCAAGAGAAGACAGAGAAGAAAGAGAAAGAGAAAGAGAAAGAGAGCGAGAAAAGGAACAGGAAAAAGAGCAGGAGAAGCCACGTGGCTGGAGGGCTTATTTCCCGCGCCGTAAGAAAAAGCAAGCAGAGGCGGTTCATGAGGACAAGCAGGAAGCTGCCACAGAACAGTTGGAGGCAGAATCTGCGATGAATCAGGCGCAGCCGGAAGACAAGACAGAAGAGGCTGTATCAGAAGAACTGTATCAGGAGTCAGAAGAATATCAGGAGCCGAAAGAATATCAAGAAGCTGAAGAGCATCAGGAGCCGGAAGAATATCAGGAAGCTGAAGAGTATCAGGAGTCAGAACTGTATCAGGAAGAGGAGCAGGCATACGAAGAATATGTTGAGGAAAATCAACAGGATATGGAAGAAGAGTTTGCTGATACCGCACAGGATTGGGAAGCTCCGGAAGAAGAAAATGTGGGTGATATCAACCCATATACGGGCATGGAATATGAATCCAACAGTGTGAGAATGCATCCAAAGAGAATCGGTTATGTCCAGGTCTATGACAGAAGTGATCATCAGTGGACCGACATGACAGAGTGGGCATTCCTTGGATATCAGGAGCGCAAGAAAGCGCTTCTCGGCAAGGATTACGAGCCTCCGATTTATCTGGATTAAGTAATAGTAGATCATTTGTGAGGAGAAATAAGAAGATGAGATGGGAAGAACTTCTGTCGGCAAAGAGATGTCGTGGTGGACAGACGAGAGGGAGAAATGCTAAAAGTTCAGACTTGCGGAGTGAATTTGAAAAAGATTACCATCGAATTATTGGCAGTGCTTCATTTCGAAGACTTCAAGATAAGACACAGGTATTTCCACTGGATAAAAGTGATTTTATCCGGACAAGACTAACTCATTCTCTGGAGGTTTCTTCTTTTGCAAAATCTCTTGGACAGAACATCGGAGAAAACATTTTAGTTTACAAAAAAGATTCTGAGTTTACACCACAGATGAAAGAAGATATATGTAATATTTTGCAATGCGCAGGGCTGATTCACGATATCGGGAATCCGCCCTTTGGGCATTTTGGAGAAGATGTGATCCGGGAGTGGTTCGAACGGAAGCTGCCACTTATGACATATCATGGAAAGCCGATGGAACAAGTGATGAGCCGGCAGATGGTAGAGGATCTGTATCATTTTGAAGGAAATGCACAGGCGTTCCGGCTTGTGACGAAACTGCATTTTCTAGTGGATGAGCGAGGTATGAACCTGACGTATGCGCTTCTGAGCACCATTGTAAAATATCCGGTGCCGTCCACAGGAATCGACTTGGATTCCGGGGATATTAAGACGCGCAAGATGGGATATTATCTGGCAGATGAGAAAATGTTCCGTGAGATCGAGAGGGAGACTGGAACGAATGGCTGTCGGCATCCGTTGACGTTTATATTAGAGGCGGCAGATGACATAGCATATAAGACTGCGGATATCGAGGATGCATTTGTAAAAGGGTACTTAAGTTATCATACATTGCTGGAGGAACTTAAGGAACTGCAAATGATGTATCATCAGGAAACGAATATATTTCGCCCGGCGGATAAGCTGGAAGAGTTATATTTTCGGGGGAAAGAGATGCATGTGGCAAATCCAGAGGAGTATGCAGTAAAGAACTGGATCATCCGTGTG
>OGCQ01003308.1_pt1 | contig 14661 bp, 14 predicted proteins | sample 1570161 | NCBI WGS metagenome assembly OGCQ01 (sample SAMEA4384402, study PRJEB24528) | human gut metagenome
GCAAGCTTGTTTCCTGTGTTCATCGCCATTGTGTTTTCACTATCCCGGAAGAACTGGTTCTAGCACCAATCTAAATTTTATAACATTCTGCATATTGTCTAATCAAACATCTAAACCAGTCTTTTTATTACATGCTTACACTTTTCTACCGGATATGGTGCATCATCTTCGGTATGCACCTCAACTGATTCAACAATCGCGACTTTCTCAATATTATCTTGTCCAACTGGCACAAGCACCTCATCATATTCCTGTATCAGCTTATCATCACAGATATAGCAATATGTTTTTTCACTGCTTTCAAATGATACTTCTACAAATATATACTCACCTTCATCAACATGAATCTCATTTCTAATGTCACCATCAAATCCAAGTAATTCAGGCATTTCAATAAATTCTCGCAATAATAGCGATAACGCTTCTTGCCTATATACGAGATCAGTGCACAACGAACCTCCAAAATGAAATTTCCTATCTTGCTCATTGATTATCTCAATATCCCAATTACCACAATCCGTGGCAAAATTCTCAATATACTTCTCTTCAAAGAAGCTACCAATTGTTGCAAGAATATAATTCGCCTTGGTATCGGTTATATCATGTCTTTCCATTCGAGCTTTTTCATACTTGAAATCTTCCCTATTACCCACAATATAACTGCTGAAAAATACTCTCCCATCTGAGCATATCGTAAGATGCTGCTCTGCTTCATCCTCAGGCATTGGTGCTGGTCCATAACATAGGCAGTTACTAACCAACTTTATTCTCTTGACTCTTCCAATATGTACTGGCTCATAATCCTCCCTTGGTAAATAGCAGCCATCCAGGATTTCCTCATCGTAATCATCTAATTCCATAGACTCACGCTCGTTATGCACAGAAACATACGATGGATCTCTAAAAGCCATTGTTATCTCTTTTCCAAGAGAGTCATTGAATTGTAACTCATACGAATCAATTACCAAAACTGGAATCATCCCAATCCCCGCATAATCTGCATAGCTTTCTCTTTTCCTCTCTAAACTCATAGATTCCCCCACAATAGGAACCTTGATTAGCAGAACTGTCTTGCCATCTCTCTCAACTGCATATCATAAAATACATGGTCAATAATTACTCCATAGGTGTACCTGCAATCACTTTGTCTGAAAAGGATTCTGTCGATTTCACTTGTATTGATTTCCTGGTTAAATCTCTCCGCATTAATCTCAGAAATCATGTCCTTAGTTGCACAAGTCGATTCGTAAATCTCTGTAAAAGTATATCCTTTTCTATATAAATCTTTGATTCCATCCTCAACATATCCAATAAACTTACCATAGTCTTTATTGTTATGATTCTCACATCTTGGAATCTGTAATCTCCGTACAGCTCCCTCATATATCTTCCAATATGCTTGGCATGGCTCTAGTCCAACGATGTAAAACAAATCTTGAAGATCTCTCGGAAGCAACTCTTCAATCAGATACATAAACTCATCTTCAAGTCTTGCAACCATTTTTGAATCAAGAGACTTATATTCTGTATCTTTACTTTCTAAATCATAGGGAAAACCCATATCCTTTAGCAGAACAGTCTGAACTTCTGCAATTCTCTGTCCTTTCACAAAATCAACATGGAAATTTGGATATGGATTATACTCATCTATATCTTTTAAGCGATTTAAGACACGCGTCACCGTTCCCTGCTCAATCTTCGACTTCAAATATCCTTCACAGAACCTATCTGCTCTAATTATGTAAGTCATAATTGCACATACCACTTCTTCATTCAAAATATGCAGATTAACGAAATCAAACTGCTCATCTTCAATACCTGCAGTTTCCATTATTTCTTTGTAATTCTTTACAGCAATCCCACTTTCATAGAATTCGTCCATGAACTTCATCACATTCTGATCAAACATGACGAATGGCATCTGTATTGGATCATCTGCTGTTCCGCTATGTTCCTTATCAAAAAAACACGTTCCAGCTGAATAGCTCGGCTGAAATATTTCAATATATTGGGTTAATCTATCATACTTCATAACGGCTATTCCTCCTTCTCACATATTGCTCACTTCTGGTCCATTGAACCAAAAGTTAATTTTCCTTAAAAATCTGATTATTAGGATCAAAATATACCCAGTCGCCTTCGTTAATGTCTTTGTCATAAAGAGTTGAATCGGATATTGCCATATCAATTTCAATCCCGTTTTCATCCCTTAAAATGACCTTATCCATTGCGACATAATCATCTGGATGTTCCTCACAACCATAATCCGGCTCCATAATCTTCTTTACGATATACTTCACTCTCAACATCTCCTATAAATCTTTTAGTTTCGTTCCGTCCTCTGTTTTCCAATCCACATTACCATTCGATGTGTGTCCAAGGACAACAGCAGACGCAGCCGATGGGGCATTAAATTCATAATCCTTTTGAAATACACCATCCTTTATCACTTCTTCCTTAACAAGAGTATTTCTAAGAATATAATAGGTCTTACCTCTTGTTTCCAAAGAAGGCACTGTATGGTCTGATACCTTTGATCCAGCTAAAACAGTGAATCCACCTGTACTAATGAAACCTTTAGCTGATGCCCCTGAACCTTTACAATATAAGTAAATGGTTTCATCCGTTGCCTTAGGAACCGGAACCAGCACTTTATATCCAAGCGTATTTATAAGAATTTTCACATTATCAATGAATTCCTCCATACTTGCGATCTGCGCTTCTTTTAACACTGTGTTCTTATAAGTATTCTTTGTCAGAACCGAGTATCTACCACAGTCTTTGGCAATCTCAACAAAACGATTTTCCAAATATCTGATTAATGCTTTATTCAAGTCTCTTCCAACAAAAATTACCGCCGTGTTCCAATAATATTTTTCTTTGCCAGACTGATAATCTCTAAGATGTTGTGTCAATCTGTCTAAAACATTTTCGGCTTCACCAATATATACAGAGTCTGTTCCGTCATCCTCCTGGCACATCAAGAAGTATACTCCGACACCTTTAATATCATCTCGGTCACATCCACAAATCTCTGTTCTAGGAATCTTAATAGCCTTACCATTCCAGTTCGACAATTCCGCTGTTGTCAAACTATCCGCAGTACCATTAACCAGAAAGAGTTCAATAGCTTTTCCATACATCCGGTAATTCCTCCTATATGTTTTTATTTATCATCTTTTCTTTTAATATATTTCCCGTTCTTTATTCTTGCATCTTCAGGTTTCTTTGCATTAGCAGGTATAGCCCATGAATATCCTATTCTAACAGCACCCTCAATTCTGTTTTGCACACAAAGAACCTGTATTCGTCTTTTAGATATTCCCCACTCATCTGCCATTTCTCGAATTGATTTATATTCCATTCATTCTCCACCTACATAGCAATCTATAGTTATTTTTATTATATTCTCAAATGCGAATAAAATCAAACACATTCTTGGGAACAGCGTAAGTTATCAGAGTTCGGTGAAGCAACAGGTGGGACATCCATAGAATCAGAGTTCTCTGCGGATGGAATATATAAAGTAATAAGCATAGGAAGTTATTCTGAAGACAATATTTATAGAGATCAAGGGATACGTGCAGTAAGGTCGGATAAGACAATAAATAGGATCCTGAATAAAGGTGATATTACAATGATTTTAAATGATAAAACTGCATCTGGAAATATCATCGGACGCGTACTTTTGATTGAAGAATCAGGGGTTTATGTATATAATCAGCGAACGGAAAGAATTGAAGTAGGTAGTGAGAATTATAATTCACAATTTATATATACGATGTTAAATGCTCCAGAGATTAGAGATAAAATTATTAAACAAAGCCAAGGAAATACACAAATATACGTCAATTGGACAACTGTATCTCAGACTGACTACTTAGTACCTCAGATTGAAGAACAAATAAAAATTGGTGAGTATTTTAAGAGCATTGATAACCTTATCACCCTTCATCGGCGTGCGTATCACTACACAAAAAGGAGGACTTACAAATGAACCAAACGACAGTCAACGGTAGTACCACTCTATTCTGCGATTACTATAAACAATGGATTACCGTCTATAAAGAAGGAGCCATCCGTCCCGTCACCATGAACAAGTACCACATGGCTCATCACTGGCTCGAGAAGCTTGTCCCTAAACTGACTCTAGGAGACCTTGATCGCTTTGCATATCAGAAGCTTCTGAACGACTATGCTTCTGAACATGAACGACAGACCACTATGGATTTTCACCATCATCTCAAGTGTGCCATTCTTGATGCAGTGGATGAAGGGCTCATTCAGAGAGATCCCACTCGTAAAGCTATCATCAAAGGAAAAACACCTAGGGAAAAGAAACCCAAGTATCTTAATCAGTATGAACTTCACAAGCTGCTAGACGATCTGGATCTTAAGTCAGAAATTAATTTAGATTGGCTTCTTCTTTTAATTGCTAAGACCGGTATGCGCTTTTCTGAAGCATTAGCTCTCACCCCAAAGGATTTTGACCTTTCTCGTCAAATGCTTTCAGTTTCAAAGACATGGGATTACAAAGGTAACGGTGGATTTCTTCCCACTAAGAATGAATCTTCTATCAGAAAGATTCCTTTAGACTGGCAAACAGTAATGCAGTTTGCAGAGCTTGTAAGGCAGTTACCGGAGGACGAACCTATTTTTATCAAAGGCAATATTTACAATTCGACAGTAAATGATCTTCTTGCTAGGCATTGTAAGAAAGTCGAAATACCGGTAATCTCAGTACATGGGTTAAGACACACACACGCTTCCCTTCTATTATTTGCAGGAGTATCTATAGCAAGCGTTGCACGTAGATTAGGCCACTCTGATATGACTACAACACAAAAGACCTACCTACATATCATCCAGGAGCTTGAAAGCAAGGATATAGATATCATCATGAGGTCTTTATCTAATTTGAACTCGTAAAACTAGTACGCACGCCGATGAATGCTGATAAAGAAAAGCTTGTAGCGAACTGCTACAAGCTTTCTCATTATCATTCAAGCAATGGACTAATTTCAGGCATCAAAACTTCCTTAAACTCTTTTATAAGTGCTCCATTAAATTTAAACTTAGGGAGTGCATCCGGTGTATGCTCTTTATAGGTTGCATAATCGGCCAATGCTTTTAGCTTGTTTTCATTAGCAAGCTCTCCGTCCTTAAAATTGTAAGCTTCATACTTTACATCATCAAACGGTACAAACCATTTTGAAGAGAACTTTTCAATTTCTTTATCTATAGCTGCGTAACGCATCTGATTGATAATGACAGAAATGTCCTGCCCCATAAATTTAGCTTTATCCTGCTCGATCTCATCTAAGACTTGCAATAATAAATCACTTAATCTTGGATTGTCTTCGGCGAATTCTTTTACAATTTCCTTCAATTGTAGAAGCTTATGCTCAAACTCTGTCTCATCAAAATCTTCATTTTTCTGATCCAAGAAATCAACAAACCCCTGCAATAGTTCTACAATGTATTCGAAATCAATCTTAAACTTGCTATAAGCCACTAAATCATAATCATCTCTAATTGGCTCATCATCTGTATCGTCTGATGAATCCTTCTTCAGTTCCTCCATCACATTATTATAAGCCGCAGCGTAATCCTCATATATATCCTGGCTAAATTCGAATTCATCCAGCATTTGGGGGGCAAATGTAGAGAACGATTTTAGATGAGCGTAGTCGTGATCCAAATCTCTAAACAATTTGATGAATGTCTTCTTTTGTTTTTTTGACAAGCTCATAACGTCCTTCGGCTCAGGTGCAAAGGTTCGTATGGTCTTTAATGATAAATTAAAGTTTTCAAGCACTGCCTCCCAATCTTCTGCTATCGCTTGACCTATGCCGCCCTTTGAATACAGAATAAGTGCATCATTTATTTTCTCCTTGTATTCTTTTGGACTTCTAAAGGTAACAATCTGGCCATACTCTTTATTCTGGTCAAACAAGCGATTCGTTCTTGAGAATGCCTGTATTAACCCCTGAGGACTCATTGGCGGTCTATCAATAAAGAGTGTCGACAAGCAAGGAGCATCAAAGCCTGTAAGTAAACGGTCCACCACAATAACGATATCCACCTGCTGTTCTCTGTCAGCGTAACGTTTTTCCTTGCGAGCTAATCGATCGTTCAAATTACCATTATATGCACTAAGTCCGTCAATCCCATATTTTGTTCCAAATATTTTATTATAATATGCAAGGTATCTCTTCATAGCCTCTTGATTGGCTTGCGATGATTCTTCATTTTCAGATACAGAGAAAGTAATAGCTACTTTAGGAAAATCAGGAAGAGCCTTTTTGACATCTTCGCTGATTTTAAGCTCGTCCTCTCCAGCTTTAATTTTCAAAATCATCTCATAATACTTCTGAGCCACTGCTATCGATTCAACAGTAAGCATAGCCTCATAAGTCTTTCCTCGCCCGTTTTGCATTCCAAATTTTGACAGAGACTGATTTAGTATTACATTTAGAACATTTCTCATATGTTTTTCGCTGTGATAATATTTTTCTTCATCATCTTTTGCGATATCCTTAGGTCCTAAATTTTCAACATTAAAGCCTAATACTGCACCATCATGAATAGCTTCTTTTATTGTATAGCTATGGAGGCATGGACCATATAATTCCTCTGTAGTCTGCGGCAAATCACCCTTCTGCTCATACTTATTTTCTTCAAATATAGGTGTTCCGGTAAATCCAAACCATATAGAATTATTAAAAAATCGCTCTATGTCTCTCTTGGTCTGAGGTGTCACTGCCCTATGACACTCATCTACAACAAATGCGACCTTAAGAGCTCTTATCTTGTTATATTCCTTGGTTCCCTCCTTCAAACGCCGGTTAATCATAACCTGCATCTTCTGACGGGTAGTTACAATCATCTGTCTGTTATCATCTGCCAACTTCTTGATTAAACTTCCTACATGCTCTGTATCATCTACATCAATTGTGTCATTATCAGCATATGATTGGAAAGCTCCCTTTGTCTGTAAATCCAGATCCTTTCTATCAATCAAAAATACCGTCTTTTGAATAGACGGAATATCCATCAAAAGATTTCGAGTAGCCTTATAAGATGTCATGGTTTTGCCTGATCCGGTTGTATGCCAGATATAACCGGACTTACCTGTCTTTGAAGCAGCTCTCATGGCCTCAATTGCATGAATCTGATATGGTCTTAAGATAAGGAGTTTCTTCTTGTCATTATCAAGAATGGTATACTTTGTAACCATCTCATGCGCTCCCGGTATTCTAAGTACTGCCTGTGCAAAATCTAGGTAGTCACATACTGGCATATTTTCATTATCAATCCATCCCGTTAAAAATTTCTTATTTAATTCCGTATCTCTGGCGGCAGAAAAATACTTAGTATCAACTACATTGCTAACGACAAACATCTGAACATTCGAGAAAATTCCATGGAATTTTCCCTCCGCAATATACTTCTTTATTTGACGATATCCATCCATATATGAATGTTCTTTATTTTTTAGCTCAATATGAATCATCGGAATCCCATTGATAAGAAGCGTTACATCAAATCTTCTGTCTCTGCCATGCTCATCAGTTTCATCCTTAAATGCCTGATACTGATTGATTACCTCGTAGACACTTGAGCCCCCTGCAACATGCTCATTATTCATGACAACAAGGTGAAGCGTCTCATTTCCCCTTTGAACATGAACATAAACTTTGCCATTTTCCCCAACCAGCCACTTCCCTGCATCATAAAACGACGCATGCGATAAATCATTCTTCACTTTAGCAAATTCTAATTCGCTAAGTGGAACATCATCCAGCTTGGCCTTGTTATTCTGTTCTAGTATGTATTTAAAGTTGTTCCATAAGTCCTCTTCTGTCCTAAGATCCGGCCTGTATGTCCACTGCGATTCTCCACTGCAAAGCTGATCTATGAGACGTTTTTCTATTACTGATTCTAATTCTGCCATAGTCACTTATCCTTTCTGTGGAAACATGTTTTGTAACATAAATTTCTTAATTTCTTTTATCTCGTCACACTTACGTTGATGAAGGGTGATAAGGTTGTCGAGAGTGGAAAGATACTGTCCAATTTTTTTCTGTTCCTCTATATCTGGTATAGGGATTGGCATTTCAAAGAAAACAGCATCTTTAATTGAAAACCTATCTGATCTTGCGCCAGAATCCCCGTTGAATTTCATAAAAGAATGCCATCTGGTACTTTTGAAAAACCATTCCAAATATTCAGAATAGACAGAATGAGTCTTAAACACCGTATAAAGTGGCGACATTACGCCAGTTCTTCCGAGTTTATTTCTATTAATTGGTCCCACAGGTGCACTTGTTGAAATTCTTGGATTATATACAAAAGCATCGTCGTCAACTACATAATAGCCCGAAATATTATCCATATTCGATACATCATGGTCAAAGAAATCTCTTTGGCTAATAATTCCTAACTCAGCCGAGTTAGTAAAAGTCTCAACATATTGTGTGTCCTTATTTTTTGTAGTAACTTTATTTGCGATTTCCCCCAACTTACGCTGTTCCCAATCGTCAGTAAATCCCTCAAATCTTATCTCCGGTTTTTTTTCACCATTTTTCGGAAACATTTTTTGGAGCATAAATTTTTTCAGTTCTTTTGTCTCATCACACTTACGCTGATGAAGGGTGATAAGGTTGTCGAGAGTGGAAAGATACTGTCCAATTTTTTTCTGTTCCTCTATATCTGGTATAGGGATTGGCATTTCAAAGAAAACAGCATCTTTAATTGAAAACCTATCTGATCTTGCGCCAGAATCCCCGTTGAATTTCATAAAAGAATGCCATCTGGTACTTTTGAAAAACCATTCCAAATATTCAGAATAGACAGAATGAGTCTTAAACACCGTATAAAGTGGCGACATTACGCCAGTTCTTCCGAGTTTATTTCTATTAATTGGTCCCACAGGTGCACTTGTTGAAATTCTTGGATTATATACAAAAGCATCGTCGTCAACTACATAATAGCCCGAAATATTATCCATATTCGATACATCATGGTCAAAGAAATCTCTTTGGCTAATAATTCCTAACTCAGCCGAGTTAGTAAAAGTCTCAACATATTGTGTGTCCTTATTTTTTGTAGTAACTTTATTTGCGATTTCCCCCAACTTACGCTGTTCCCAATCATCAGTAAATCCCTTGAATCTTATATTAGGTGTATTCCCCATTCTTACACCTCCTCAAATATCTTGATAAATTCTTTAACTGCCTCTTCTGTTTCTGAAGAATTAAAGGTAAGATCACCAAGCATTGAGATCAAAGCTTCATTGCATTCTTTAATTGACTTATTTGTTTCTCTAATACTTCCTGTAAGTACCTTTAAATCTATCTCTTCCTCTTCCTCGCTTGTATCCACATACCTCGGGATATTAAGGTTGAAATCATTTGCCTTTATATCATCATAAGACGCCAAATATGTCAGCTTATCAACTGTTTTTCTAGCATTATAGAGTTTTAAGACTTTATCGATATGTTCTTCATTCATTACATTCTGCTTCTTTTCCTTCTCAAAAAGATTAGACGCATCAATGAAAAGTACATCTCTACCCTCTCTATGTTTCTTAAGAACAATAATGCATGTAGGAATTGACGTATTGTAAAACATATTTGATGGCAAACCAATTACCGCATAAATTGATCCATTCTTAAGCAATGTCTCTCGAATGGTTCCCTCTGCAGCCCCTCTAAACAATACACCGTGAGGTAATACGATGGCCATAGTCCCGGTCTGCTTCAGATGATAGAAACCATGAAGCAGGAATGCATAATCTGCCTTTGACTTTGGTGCAAGCTTACCGCCATAATCCATAAATCTTTCATCCTGCTTAAAACCTTCAGCTGCTGACCAGTTAGCTGAGTATGGCGGATTCATTACAACTACATCAAATTCTGTCTCTTCATCAGTCGGCCAATCCGCGTCCAATGTATCACCATTTCTAAGATGCTGATTCTCTGGAAGTACTCCATGAAGGAACATATTCATTCTTGCCAAGTTATATGTTGACGGCATAAGTTCCTGACCATAATATTTGATATAATCAGGCTCACTGGAATAATTTCTACAACTAAGCATAAGCGATCCTGAACCCATACATGGATCATATACTTGCAAGCCCTTTTTATTTTCCTGTCCTGCCATTGCGATTCTACAAAGAATCTGTGCCGGTCCATGAGGCGTATAGAATTCTCCAGCTTTTTTTCCCGTCTCAGATGCAAACTGACCTATTAAGTACTCATAGGCATTTCCAAGCACATCACCTTTAGCATGGATCAAATCCGCTCCATCAAGTACCCTTATTACTTCAGCTATTGTGGCACTCTGCTTCTGATCTCCGGTTCCAAGTCTGTTAGAATACAAATCTACGTCTGCAAATAATCCATTGAATAATTCATCTGATTCCTGAATACGATTAAAAGCAGCCTGTAATTTTTCTCTATTAAAAGCATTGTTCTTAACCGCATTTAGCATACTTACATATGTCATATCAGGATCCAGTGTGTAATGCATAGAATCTCTTAACTCCTGAAGTAAATCCTTGGCATCATCTGTTTTCATAACTTCTTCATACTGTTTCTGTGCCTCCTGCAAATCATCTGGAGATTCATCATTCAACAAATCATATACTTTTGCAAGATATGAATCCGATAAATATTTATAAAAAACGAGTCCTAATAAATATGTCTTATATTCGTTGGCATCCATCTTGCCACGAAGCACATCTGCACCGCTCCATAATACCTGTAATAAATCCTTACTTTCTGCCATTTCTTAATCCTCCTCAATTTTTCTTATTATTGTAAGTGTTAAATTCTTAATATCTTCCGCCTGCTTTATCATCAAGCGATTTTGTATTAACGACTGCCGATATAATTCTCCAATTATTCGTTGCTTATCTATATCTGGAAGCCTTATTTTAAGCTCACCTATTATTTTCACATTTAGCTTCTTTACACTAAGTGTTGTTCCTTGATGAAACATTGCAATCTGCTGCTCAAAATCTTTACCTTCATTAAACTGATAGCAAAAATACCACTTATCTAATATTCGTCCATCAAATTCACATTTTAAAAAATTGGATGTAATACATTTATCTGCATTATCCATCGACACCGGTGCCACTTTTGACTTAATGAGATTAATGATACATTCCGATCTTTTATCATGCTCATTTATGCAATATAGATCACTTTCAAAATTCTCGGGCGAATATAAACTTAATTCTTGCTCTTTAATTCTTGTAGGATTTTTGCCTAAAGAAAAATTAATAACTTCACATAAGCTTTTTAATTCCATCGCCGCTCCTTTCAGTACTTTAGTTAAATTACATATATTATAATACACTAGTACTGTTCACTTGTCAATGCGTAATTTAGTTAAATTACGAAATTGAAAAGGAGCCGTGTTTTACCACGACTCTAACTTACCATATAAACTGTCCCTTTATCCAGACTGATAAATCTCCTTTAAATGCTTTAATTGACTATTTTTCAACCCTAATCCTCGGCTTATTCGCCTCTTTACTCTCCAACCAAGGTAATGTTGCATTAATCCAAACACACAGTTCTATCATTATAAACACACCCAAAATAATTATCTTCACAATAATCCTTGCAGGTGTATTTCCTATATAATCAGCAAATACCCAAAACAAAGCTGTAAACATTACTACTCCTGCCACACAAGGTATTACTGCAATAACCGGTTTTAAACTCAGATACCAATACAGTGCTACAAATGCAGCACAGTCCAAATGTCATCCACCAGCTCGCATTCGGAAACAACTTTTGATGAAGTGGAATGCTCCATACAATCCCTGGCACCAAATTAATAAATGGGAACAAATAGTTCTTTTCGTACTTTTTATAATTACTCTCTTCAACAATATACTTTGCCATAATCATCCGCCCTTCGATTTATAATTATACTCCTTATGGTAAGTTTCTGCCACTTCTGGTTCAATGGTCCAAAAGTGGCTTACGCTTCTCGCCATGCTCCATACATATCATGATTAACCTCTGCCTGATAATAACTATTAATCGTATTTGGAGCATTGTATAACGCTGTAATCAGATATGCTCTGATGTTTGATATTTTTGTGGTATTGTTGTTCATGCAACTAATCACATACTCCAAATGGCTTGATGTCAGCTTAAGAAATTTACTCTTAACCAGATTATAAGGATAGTCTTCTCCACCTATGCGGATTGTTTTTCTTGGAACACATACCACATCACAAATCAGCTGATACAGTTCCTCGTAAGTGTCTCTGTCTCTCCATGTTTTGCAACTCATCATAGCGTCATATTCAATATTTTCACGAATTAGCTACATATATGCTTCTGCTTCATCCATCGGTTCAACCTCTCTTGATAGAGTGATAGGATGGTTATTACTCAATTCCGTATTACTTAATTCTTTATTATTCGAGTCCATATTCTGTACCACCGCTTGTCCACTTTCTGTACCTGTACCGGTCATAGTTTCTGACTGGTCATCTTTATGTACTGGTCTACTTTCTATACCGGTCTCATTTTTGTGCTTGTCTAATTCCACTGGTACGCTTTCTTTACTCTTCTTTGTTTTTGGCTTCGTAATAACATCCTCACCTTTTATTCGCTGATAAGATTTTGTAATGGAAAGCGTATTTGTTTCAAAATCAATATCTGCAGGAGTAAGCGCTCTAAGTTCTCCCAAACGAATTCCACACCAATACAAAAGTTCAAATGCCATGTAAGAATATGTTTTATTTGCCATAGTTGGTATGAACTTCATGTACTCTTCTTTCGTCCAGAACAACATTTCATCAGAATCATATTGTCCTAACGCCCCTGCGATACGCACTGGGTTATTTGGCAATTGATAGAAACGTACTGCATGATTAAAAATGCTAGAAAGCTGAGCTTGTACTGTCTTGAGATAAGTCCCCGCGTATTCTCCGCCATTTTTTTGCTAGCTTCTCTCATGGAATTTTGCCATTGGATAATATCTCTTGGTGTAATATCCCACATTACAAGATCCTTGAAATAAGGTAATAGCTTTGTTTCAATAATGTGCTGTTTAGAGCACCAGGTATTGTATCTGACCTTAGGCTTTATATCCTGCTCATATATTTTGTAAAAATCACCAAAGGTCATATCCAAACTACTTGCCTTTTGAAGTTTGAAATGCATTTCCCATTCCTGTGCTTCTTTCTTTGTTGCAAAACCACGTTTCAACTTTCTGCATCTTTTCCCCGTCCAATCCACATATAAAATGGACGCGTACCATGTGCCACGATTTTTGTCTTTGTAAACAGCCATCGCATTTCCTCCTATTCTTTTTCTACTAAGCCATAAAATCTTTCTTCAAAGTACTTTCTACTAACTCGACCGGTAACTGTTAAATAACCCTTTTCTTTTAGTTCCGAATTAAGTTCTTGAATCAAGCTATAGGCTTTGGATTTGGAAATGCCAACTATCTCTTTAATCTCATCAGCTGAGATAAAACTATCTGTTTTGTACATAATCAACCTCCTTGGTGCTGTATTTGTTCTTCCAAAATACATTTGGGTTGAAAAATTCTTTATTACTAAACTCAACTGAAAAAAATTTGTTTTTTGGAAAAATGGATATATTTTTAGAAAAGTGATGTCCAATTTGGACAAATGAAATTATTCAAAGATTTGTTTCTTGATATCCTTTGTCACTAAAAAAGTGTATCACGAAGGCATAAAGAAAGCCTGAAACCCTTGATTTTACTGGGTTTCAGGCTTTTGTGGTACTACTCAAACTCTTTTTCGGGTTTGATTTTTCATGTTACTTAATTGTTATTGCGTTTCAAAACCGTATTATTTTGATACGATTTTGTATCTTGTTAATGTGATTTCAAAGCTGCTGTACCCAAATTGTACCCATCTACAACTTACGAAGCATATTTATTTAACCGTATAATAAAACGATCTTTTGCCTCATCTGTATAGTTTTTAATATGCATCTTAAAATACTCAATAGCACCAATACAATCACCCTTTTTAGCTCTAATCAAAGAATCCATGCAAACAATGTTATCATTATATCTCTGCCTCAATTCAACCTTTTTAAAATAGTCAGCAATATCTTTCATGGTTTTTATATCACCAAATTTCTCTGCGATATCAAATTTAACCAACCTCGCATAATGAATATTTTCATTCATTTCTATTGCCTGATTTATATATCCAATTGCTACATCATAATCATTCTCCATAAAGGCAGCATATTGTGCTTTAAATCTAAGCGTTAATTCTTCCGATATTTTGCTACCAATACTTTCCATGTTTTCAATTAATTCTTGCAAAATCTTCTTTTTATTATCAACATTGTCGGATTTTATTACACAAGTAAAATATGCCTGTATATGATATGGATTATCCTTATAATTTTCATAATTTAACCTTGCTAATTCCAATGCCGATTCATAATCTTGCATTCCTATATATATCTGTACCTTCTCTCGTTTTGCTTTAGAAAAATTTTCCCTTAACTTTAAACTATTATTGATTCGTTCTAGAGCTTTATCAAATCTTCCAATCTGTCTATAATAAAATCCAAACATCGGTGTACAAGGGGTACAAACAAGATAAAATAGAAATGAGGGGCGATAGAGCGGAAA
>OGCQ01003347.1_pt1 | contig 14523 bp, 10 predicted proteins | sample 1570161 | NCBI WGS metagenome assembly OGCQ01 (sample SAMEA4384402, study PRJEB24528) | human gut metagenome
CTTATTGGAATCATAGGCAACAATTCCCTCCGGATGTTCTTCCAACAGTTTCTTCAGATCCTCCACAGAAGACACATAATCATGCGTCATAGTCACACCATCATACGTAAATGTCCATGAAATACCGACGCCTTCTCTCCATGCAACGCTCCCTACACTGCTCTCCGTAATATCTTCCCAGTTCTCAAAACCTGCCAGCATTGCCGCCCTGCGCATAATCATGGCCGAAGAGGCCAGTGTACAGGTTCCCCGTCTTGACTGTTTGATAAATACATTTTCATCATTCAATTCTTCAAAAGTAATATCTTTCGTGGCTGTTTCCTCTGCCGCCTGAGCCTGACCGCAGTTTACAATGACGATCATCAACACCAGACTCAGCAAAAGCATCCATTTCTTCATTCTCTAAAAACCTCGCAAAATTTAATATTCCGGATTTGAAAACAAATCCCAAGCTGCCATTTTCACACGGCACCCGCTAAGTGTAATATATTTGTAATATTTTTGCAATAGATTTTAGAGTTTTTTAAGATTTTTAATTAACAATTTAGCAACATTTTTCTACATGACATTTCGAAAATTCAATTCATAACTGAAAATTCGAATCGCATTGTCCTTTTCTGCTGCCAATTTCAATGTTTCAGGCAAAGTTGTCACACACACAACTGCATAAACTTTCCTGTCTGCTGCATTTTTCTGAATACGTTTTCTCTGAACCGCCATATCATCCAATATCTGCAGATAAAACTCCTCATAATCTGCCCTCTGAACAGTCTCAATGACATAAATATTGTCCTCACGATCCAAAGCGATCAGCTGACCGTCTCCCCGCTCTTCACACAAAGTTAACGGCAGGCCGAATATATGCTTCTTCTGTTTCAGATCATCCGCAATCATCTGTGTCAGCGTTGGGCCTGAAAAAGCAATATTCGCTGCTGTTTTGACCATGCTCCCGGATTGATCCTGATCCGGCGCCTGCCTATTGATTTCAGTCTTCTGACCTTTCGTCTCCTTTTGCTCAGCAAAATGGTTATCCGCTGTACCTGCAGACTTCTCGACATCTGTCGTATCTTTATTCTTCTTTGTCTTGATTCGATCATAAAGCATATTGCCATAGACAATAATTACGATGATTCCCAGACCAATTAGAAAGTACATGTATCTTCCCTCCTGTTATTTACTGCTGTAAGAATATGCATTGGAAACCTTAGCATTATTGGAAGTCAGTTTCACATCCTCCCGGTAATAAGCAACCACCGGTGTACCAAGCTCAACATTCTTATAAATCGTGTCCGCTGCATCATATGGCAAATTGATACAGCCATGTGAACCGCCATTCTTATAGATACTGCCGCCAAAAGAGCTTCTCCAGCTTGCATCATGCAACCCCACATTGTAAGCAAACGGCATGAAATACGTAACGTCTGATTCATAATCTTCGCCCTTCAATGTCGCCGGACTCTGTCTGCTGATAACCTTGAAAACACCGTCCGGTGAACCATTGCCGTTATTAAGATTACCCGAAACAATATCTGAATCTACCACAAGAGAGCCATCTTTGTAATACCAGAGATGCTGATTTGTATAGTCAATTTCTATGTATGTATTGCCGATATCATCTGCGCCTTCCACAAAAGCTCTCTGCTCGTATTTCGGTTCTCTTGTCACAGATTCACCATTCTTGATATCCTCAACAATCTGTGCAGCCTCCCCTTTCTTATTAATAACCCAGCCGTAATCACCGCCGCCGATTTTGACTGTATCCCCTGCAGTTGTTTCGAAGGACCTTGTTGCCGCATATGTATTATACTTGGAAGCCAATTGCTGTGCATAAGAGGCCGCCATATCGGAATCCACCGTAACGGACAGATCATCATTAATCGTCAGCCATGACAAAATGGTCGTGCCGTCCAGAACCTGCTCTGAGCCTTCTATCTCATAAGTGATCGACATATCCTTGTATTTCTCTGTTACCTGGAGCTTCTCCTGCAGTTTTGGATCATCTGATGTCACTGACGGCTGAACGTAGTCGTTGTCGCTCAGCCGTAAGACAGACTGACGGCTGTCAATGGCCGCCTTCACATCCAACATAATCTGCTCCTCAAGAGGCTGACTTCCTTGCTTCTCAGGGACAATCTCATAACCATTCTCTGTATACTTCAAATAGGCATCTTCCGGCTTAACAATGTTCTCTTCCTTAAAACAATCCATGGCTTCAACCAATGTCACCAGCTTTGATTCATCATACGTCATTTTTACCTCTACTGTATGAGAATGCTCCTTGCCTATATGTAAAGGCCACAGCATACTGTTCTGATCATCCATCATCTTCTGGATGCTGCCATCGGATTCATAATGATAATCAATATCTGATCCGCTGATATAAGAGACCCGGTCTTCTCTGTCGTGGACAGCCAGCAGATAATCCTCTGCTTCCTCCTTAATCTTCGCTTCTGCCGCCTCTACCGTTCCCAGAGAAAAATTTGTCTCATTAATCACGGTTCCCGGATAAAAATGGTCATGGAAATAATATCCCACACCTGCATAGGCCGCTGCCAGCAATACAACAACAGAACTGATTCCAATGATCAGGCCTTTTTTGACCGACTTCTTCTTTTTTGCCATACCTCTTCCTCCATCATCTATCTATCATTCATCTATTCATCGTTATCTATGCATTACGTTCCTATCATACCATATTTTACCTAAATAATCTGTCTTTTTTATAAACAAATATGATTTCTCTCCTGATACGGCAAAAGGCCGCATATATCATGCAGCCTTATCAAAATAAATCCTGATTTCTGTTCCTTTTCCAACCTCGCTGGCCAGTTCCATCCGTGCACCGTTTCTGGCCACGATATGTTTCACTATGGCAAGTCCAAGACCGGTTCCGCCTGTAGATTTTGACCGGCTTTTATCCACACGATAAAAACGTTCAAAAATGCGTTCCTGATGCTCTTTGGAAATGCCAATACCGGTATCTTTGACCGACAGTACAATCTGATTATCCACCGGCATGACAGAAATGGTCACACTTCCGCCTTTATTATTATATCGAATGGCATTGTCACAGAGATTGTAGATTACCTCATCAGCCATTCCCTTCTCTGTACGAATCTTGCAGGACTCACCTTCCAGCTTCAATGTCACATCATGCTTTTTCGCACTCATCTCCAACGTATCCATACAGTTTTCCGCCGCCTGATACAAATCTACCGTTTCCAGAACCACATCCTGCGTCGTTGCATCCAGCTCTGACAATCGAATCGTGTCATTGATCAATGTCAGCAGACGATCTGCACTCTTATGAATCTCACCACCAAACCGGGCAATATCCTTTTCCGATACCATCCCGTTTTCAATCAGTTCCGAGTAACCTGAAATAGCCGCCAGAGGCGTTTTCAGCTCATGTGATACATTGGCTGTGAAATCCTGACGCATACTGGCATTTTTCAAAATATCTTCATGCTGTCTGCGAATCGTATCAATAAATGGTTCCATCTCCTGATAAACCGCAATTTCGTTGACATAATCCATGTTTTCAGCCATCTGTTCAATCGGTCTGAGCAGACTGTCTGTCAGCAGACGTCCCAAGAATGTACAGATAACAAACAAAATAACCACCATCACCGCGATGATCGGCAGCATTCCCTGCACAATACTGAGAACACTGCCTGTCTCCGTCGCCACACGGAGCACATTGCCGTCATTCATGCGCACAGCATAATAAAATGTAGATTTTGCCACTGTTTTAGATTGACGGACAGCCTGCCCTTCTCCTGTTTCAAATGCCGCCTTGATTTCCTCACGGTTGCTGTGGTTTTCCATGCCACCGATATCCGCATTGGTATCCAAAAGTACTTTGCCTTCTTTGTCGATAATCGTGACACGAAGATTATCCAGCTGATGCACTTCCTGAATCAGCGTTGCTTCATCATATGTATCCACACTGGTCAAAACATAGGCGTATGTTCTCACATCACTAAAAACCTGTGCTTTAAAACGCTGATAAAACAGTGCCGTCACAATGGTTGTTGTGACAAGAATGGCCAGAGCCGCGATCAAACAAAACTGCAAATATATTTTGTGCTTCATCTTTTTTCCGCGCATGGCCTTTTAATTCTCCTTATCCGACATAATATAGCCGACATTTCGAACAGTCTTGATCATAGAACCGGCCTCACCGAGTTTTTTACGCAAGGTCTTGATATGCATATCCAAAGTTCTCGATTCACCCTCAAAATCAATGCCCCAGATACGCTCCATGATCGTATCTCTCGCAGTCACAATCCCTGCATTGGACATCAGAAGTTTCAGCAGCTCATATTCCTTATAGGTCAGCTCACAGACCTGATCACTGACATATACGGCATGCTTTTCATCATCCATAAATACATTGCCCAGCGTCAGGAATTTCTTTTCTTCCACATAAGCACTTCTTCTCAGTAATGCCTTGACTCTTGAAATCAGTTCCATAATACCAAAGGGTTTGGTAATATAGTCATCTGCCCCTACATCCAGTCCTTTAACCTTGTCGATTTCTGATGTCTTGGCTGTCACCAGAATAATCGGCAGCTTCTTTGTCTCCGGCATGGACCGGAGCTTTCTCAGTACATCCAGTCCATCGGCATCCGGAAGCATAATATCAAGCAGAAGAAGACTCGGTACCCGCTCTGAAACTTTTTTGAAAAAGTCTCTGGCATTATCAAACCCCTCTGTCTGATATCCGCTGTTCTTCAGGGCATAAGCCTCTATTTCCTGAATATTCAGGTCATCCTCAAGAATATATATTGTTGCCATTTTTGTCCTCCTTATGACTGCGGCAGCGCATAAACTGCCTTATCCTTCTGATAGGCTTCACGGAATGCTGCATCTTTGTTTTCTTTCAGGCCTTCCAGATATTCATGGACATCAAATACATTCTCATGGATCCTTAAAAGGTCAACCGCCAGGTTGGAACAATGGTCTGCCACTCTTTCATAATTGATCGTGATGTCTGACAAAACAAATCCCAGTTCCACAGAACATTCGCCGCTGCGAAGTCGTCTGACATGACGCTGCTTCAACTCATCATTCAGGTAGTCGATCACTTCTTCAAGCGGTTCCACCTGACGTGCCAGATGAATATCATCATTCTTAAATGCCTCAATAGACATATTCATAATATCTCTCACTGCTCTGGAATAAACTTCCAGTTCCTGCGCACCCTTATCCGAAAATGACAGGTTTTTCTCGTTCATTTCCTGGGCCTTTTCCATAATGTTCACCGCATGATCGGAAATTCGCTCTAAATCCCCGATGCAGTGCAGCAGCATAGACAGACTCTTGCTGTCTTTTTCCGACAGATCCCGACTGCTGAGTCGAATCAGATACGTACCCAGACGGTCCTCATAATGATCAACTTTATTCTCCAGTTTCAGAACATTCTCTGCTTTTGTCTCATCATATTTCTGCAGAAGCTCCATGGCAATAAACAATGCCTGTCTGGAAAGCTCGGCCATATGAGATGTAACGGAATAACAATTCTCCATGGCAAAACCCGGTTTCTCAATGAAACGATCATCCAGCAGAAGCAGCATATCCTGTCCTTCCTCTTCAGGCTGTACAGACTGCTTCTCCTCTTCATCAGATGTTCTGACAGTAAGAATTGCCAGTTTCTCAAGTCCTCTGTGGAAAGGCAATAAAATAGCTGTTGCAAAAATATTAAACACACTGTGGATCACAGCAATACCTGCCGGATTTGCAATACTGTCAATAAAACTAAAATGCAGTACTGCATTCAGCACATAAAAGATGATCATAAAGATTGCTGTACCGATAATATTGAAATACAAATGGACAAATGCTGTACGCTTTGCATTCTTGGATGCACCGATACTGGACAACAGCGCTGTCACACATGTACCGATATTCTGTCCCATAATAATAGGGATAGCTGCACCATAGCTGACTGCCCCTGTCACACATAAGGACTGCAGAATACCGACCGACGCCGATGAACTCTGGATCACTGCCGTCAGAACAAGTCCTGCCAGCATACCCAGCAGCGGGTTCTTGAACATCAGCAGAATATTCGCAAATTCAGGCACATCCGCCAGTGGTTTCACCGCATCACTCATGGTTTCCATACCAAACATCAGCACGGTAAAACCAATCATAATGGTACCAATATCTTTTTTCTTCTCATTCTTGGAAAACATCAGAAATCCGACGCCGATTACGGCCAGAATCGGTGAAAAAGAGGACGGCTTCATCAATGTCAGAATAAAATTGTCCCCCTGAATACCTGTCAAACTCAAAAGCCATGATGTCACAGTTGTACCGATATTGGCACCCATAATAACACCCACAGCCTGAGACAGCTTCATAATACCGGAATTAACAAAGCCAACAACCATGACCGTTGTGGCTGAGGATGACTGAATAACTGCTGTTACACCGGCGCCTAACAGTACAGCCTTGAAAATATTGTCTGTCATCTTCTCCAGAATACGTTCCATACGTCCGCCGGACGCCTTTGACAGACCGTTGCCCATAACTTCCATACCATACAGGAAGAGGGCAAGGCCGCCAATCATCGTTAAAATATCAAATACACTCATAAATTTCTCCTTTACGTTTCTTCATAACATCCATCTGTTCATGAATAGTTTCCCTATTCATTCCAGATTATACGATGACTATGTAAAGGCTAAAGGCATTTCATGTAAAATTAATGTAAAATTTCATTTACATTCAGGTGTATTTTGGACTTTTTGAGCTTTATCTACGTAAATTCTGTGTAAACCCATAATCTTGCCCGCATTTCTGCACAGCACCTGACAGATGATGGACAACTCCCATCTGCCAGTTCTTCTCTATTATTTCTTCAGCCACTTCTTGCAATGACTGCACTGCTCCTGTATATCATGGATCAGCATAGAAGTATGATAACCATCCGCCACGGCATGATTGACCATTATACTGAAAGGCAGCATCCAGCGATCATGAACCTCATGGTAACGTCCGAAAACAATAATCGGAAAATACATCTGCCTCGGTCCCGGTGTGTCATGTCCCACAGATGTAAAAGAAACCCAAGGTACACAGGATACCGGCGTAAAGGCATCCGGACGATCTGGCTTGGCTTTAATTCCTTTGCTATCCTTATACTGCTTCATATCTCTGCAGACATCTTTGTAAAATATGCTGAAATCCTCATTCCATTCTGTCCAGATATCTGAAAATGTTTCATCATCTTTGTGAAAAATCGTGTAGGACGGATGACAGATATCATATACGCCCAGATGGCCTTCTTCATCCAGGGCCATTCTGAAATTCTCATGATGGTTGATCTCATACATAATGGCATACATCATCGCCGGATAAAAATGAATCCCCTTTTTCCGGCAGCGTTTCCTCAACTTCGTCACATCCAGCTCCACATTCATCTCATAACTGGTGCAAATCTGTTCGCTATAATATCGATAATGCTCCCGCCGCGGCCATTGTTCCATGTCTATACGTTCAAATGCCATTTCTGTTCCTCCTGTTAAACACCCAGCGCTTGAAGACGCCTCTCTATAAAGGAAAGTATGTCCATCTGTACCTGTTCATAATCAAGTTCATTGAGTATTTCATGTCTGTCTCCGGGATAAATCTTCATTTCGACAGTTTTCACGCCTGTTTCCCGGTATATCCTGCAAATCTCCGGCACGTCCTTACCGAAATGTCCCACAGGATCATCACTTCCCGCCACAAATAAAAGCGGCACTTCTTTCGGCAGTTTGCTGATATGGGCCGGCTCCTGAATAAAGCTCAACACATCAAATAAAACTTTATAACCGTTCAATGTAAACATAAAACCGCAATAAGGATCCTCAAGATAAGTGTCAACATTCGCATCATTCCGGGACAGCCAGTCATACTCTGTTCTGACAGACGGATACTGTTTATTATATGAGCCAAATGCCATTTTCATCATCAGCTGACTTCGATGATGTTCACCTCTGACAACACTCAGGCTGTTGGCTGTGGTCTTCGCCGCACTCAGCAGTGCCGGCGGCTGTGAACCCGTCCCCATCAGTATCGCACCATCCAGCTGACTGCCATAAGTCATCAGATATCTTCTGGCCATAAAAGATCCCATACTATGCCCCAGAAGGAAATACGGTATTCTCGGATATCTTGCACGGATCGACTTCGTTACCTTATATAAGTCATCCACGACTGTCTCAGAGCCCTTCGCCTTCGGAAAATATCCCAGTTCCTCTTCACCCTTCGCCGTCTCCCCATGGCCCAGATGATCATTGCCGATCACCATCATACCATGCTGTGCCAGGAATGTCGCCAACCTGTCATAACGATCCACATATTCACACATGCCATGGGAAATCTGAACAATCGCCCTGATCTCCTCCAACGGATGCCACAAGATCACATGAAGCTTATTCACCCCATTCGTTGAATTCAAATAAAACTCTTCCTTTTCTACCATACCTGCGCCCCCAGTTCGTTTCTCATCATATATCATCAATTCACATCCCGACTCCACCCTTCCCCGCTTGAAGCCGATTATTCTATAACATCTATTATACCCGAATATCACATAAAACACCAGAAATACACACAAGCTGCCAACAACTTTTTATCCCTATTATACAAATGTGTGTTATCATAAATAAGGTAAATAAATTTATGAAATATAACATATGACATTCAAAGGCAGGTGGGTAGGAAATTCTGTCTATTACCCTGGATTAAGCTGAAGACAGAATTTCCACTCCCACCGTCCCGAAAGGATTTTTTATGAAAAAACACCTCTTCAGTCTTTTGCAGCGTATCGGTCAGTCTTTTATGCTGCCCATCGCTCTTCTGCCTATCGCCGGTATTTTTCTCGGCATCGGCAGTTCTCTGACCAATACAAACATGCTGGGCGCCTATCATCTGAAAGGGCTCATGGGGCCCGGAACAGCTCCTTACATCCTGTTTTCACTACTTAACAGTGCCGGATCCATCATTTTTGACAATCTGCCGATTCTTTTTGCTGTCGGCGTTGCTATCGGTATGGCCCGGACCGAAAAAGCCACAGCCGCACTTTCAAGTATTATTGCTTTCTTTGTTATGCACAGTACCATCGGAAGTCTGATAACTTATACGGGTCGAAGCCATTCTTTTCTCACCGGTGCAACCACCGAAATTGTCGGCATTACGTCCCTGCAGATGGGTGTTTTCGGCGGCATCATTGTCGGGCTTGGCGTTGCCGCATTGCATAACCGTTTTTACAAAATTGAACTGCCCAGGGTTTTTTCGTTTTTTGGCGGAACACATTTTATCCCGATCATCAGCGCAATCACTTATGTCGGCGTCGGTATTCTTATGTTCTATATCTGGCCGCCGATCCAGATTCTGATCAACGATGCAGGCAAACTAGTGCTGATGTCCGGATACGGCGGCACTTTTGTCTACGGGCTTCTGGAACGCGCCCTGATTCCTTTTGGGCTCCACCATGTTTTCTATATGCCTTTCTGGCAAACCGCTGTCGGCGGTCGTGAACTTGTAAACGGCCAGCTCATTGAAGGTGCCCAGAATATCTTTTTTGCAGAACTTGCCAGCCCTGATACTTCACATTTCAGTGTCGCAGCCACACGTTTTATGAGCGGTAAATTTCCGTTGATGATGTTCGGTCTTCCCGGGGCTGCCCTGGCTATGTATACCTGTGCCCACCCTGAAAATAAAAAAGCTGTAGGAAGTCTTTTGCTGTCCGCAGCCATCTCCTCCGCTGTCACTGGAATTACAGAGCCTCTGGAATTTGCCTTTTTATTCGTCGCTCCGCCGCTATATGTCATTCACTGTGCATTTGCCGGCCTCTCCTATATGCTCATGCATATTCTGAATGTTGGTATCGGTATGACATTTTCCGGCGGTTTCCTGGATTTCTTCCTGTTCGGCATTCTCCAGGGCAATACCAAAACCAGCTGGCTACATGTCATTCCTGTAGGTATCCTTTATTTCATTGTCTATTTTATCGTTTTCCGGGTAATGATTTTGAAATTTAACTATCAGACACCGGGACGAGAAACGGACAATGCCGCCGTAGTCCCTGCTGGAACAGCGGCTATATCCCTCGATGATACGGCCAACATCCACCCAATGACTGACAACTGCCAAAGCAATGCCGTCCCAGATGCCAAAAAAGCTCGAAATCAACAGATTCTTGCCGGTCTCGGCGGTCTTGATAATATTACGGATTTAAGCTGCTGTGCCACACGCCTTCGCATCACTTTACAGAATCCTGAAAAACTTGATAAAGAAAAACTTCTTACAACAGGTGCAGCCGCTGTAGTTGCTAACGGAAACGGTGTACAGGTCATCTACGGTCCGGAAGTCACTGTTATCCACGCTGAACTGCAGGATGATATTGCACAGATCCTATCATCAAAAACCGGCAATTTTGCTATGAATTCAAGAATTTCAGGCAACTCTGCTGATATCTCAACTCCAGCAGTTGCCTCAACCTCCGCAAATACAACAAATCCAACTGCTGAGGGCACTCAAGTCGATATTATCTATGCACCATGCAATGGCACAGTGATAACTTTGAAAGAAGTAGCCGACGGTGTCTTTTCCGAGGGTTATATCGGCGAAGGATTCGCCATCGAACCTGTTGACGGCAGTTTCTATGCTCCTTTTGACGGCACCATTGCCATGGTATTTGACACACATCATGCCATTGCTCTCCATTCAGCCAACGGCACCGAGCTGATTCTTCATGTCGGTCTTGATACTGTCAAACTAAATGGGCAACACTTAGAAGTCTTTGTGGAAGAAGGCCAGAAAATAGAAAAAGGGGATTTGATTCTGCGGGCCGACTTAAAAGGTATTTCATCAGCCGGTTACAGAACCGTTACCCCTGTTGTTATCACCGGTGCCGGCGGCGCCGAATCCGTTGAACTGCTGAGAACAGGCCCGGTTCATATCGGTGATGCTGTCCTTAAAGTTCATTATTAAAAATTCATTATTCATTTCACGCCTTATAAATAAGTCTTGACGTAAAATTCATGACAGCTTTGCAGATTTAATTTTCAAGATACATTTCTGTAACCTCTCAAAGGGTAAAAATCCGGGACTGCAATACAGCCCCGGATTTTTACACCTAGTACATCGTTTCGTAAATAACCATACCAATCGGATTCGAAGGCAAGTGAATGGTGTAGTTATTTCGAAAATGATGTACTAGTGAAGGGTTTCATTCATACTGCCTGTGCGGTAGCCTCCCAGGTCCAGTGTCACATAGGTAAAACCAAGTTCTTTGAAATAAGTATAAATCTTTTCACGAACCCCCTCAGCCAACAACTTCTGAAATTCAGACGGCAGAATTTCGATTCTTGCCATTTTGTCATGGATTCTTACACGCACTTGATAGAATCCCAGATCAAGCAGGAGCTGTTCAGCTTTCTCCACCATACCAAGCTTTTCTTCATTAATGGTTTCTCCATAAACAAAACGCGAAGACAGGCAGGCAAAGGACTGCTTATTCCATGTGGAAAGTCCCAATTCCTTTGATAACTCACGAATCTCCTGTTTGTTCAGTTCTGCTGCACGAAGGGGACTGCTGACCCCCAGCTCTTTGACAGCCACAAGACCCGGTCTGTAATCTCCATTATCATCCATATTGGAGCCCTCTGCCACTGCATTCAGACCATTTTCTTTAGCAATGTTCCACACCTTTTCAAACAATTCATGTTTACAAAGATAGCAACGATTCTTCGGATTCTGTCTGAAACCGTCGATATCCAACTCTTCCGATTCACAGACAATATGCTGTATGCCGTTCTCCGTACAGAATTTCTTTGCTTCATTCAACTCTCTTTCCGGAAAAGAACAGGATGCCGCCGTCACCGCAATGGCTTTGTCCCCCAACACATCATGTGCCACTTTTAATAAAAATGTTGAATCCACGCCGCTTGAAAAAGCCACGGCCACACTGCCCAGAGATTTCAGATACGCCTTTAAATTTTCATATTTTTCATGTAGCTGATCCATTCTCGTCCACACCTCCGATTATGATTTTATAAAATGCAAGTCTGCTCCGCAAACTTTTCATATCATATTCGTATGATTAATATGGAATTATTATATCAGCATGCTTTATCAATGTCAATGAACATTGACGCCGCTGCTTAGCACATACAAAAATATCCCTATAACAGAATTACATAACATCTGTTATAGGAATATCTTTCACGTTTTATAAAATTATCTTTGCACAAGGAAATTGCTGAAGTCGCTCTCCAAATTATACCTTCTTTGTTTTCTGAGCTCTTATTCTTTTAAATATTTCATACTGACGCTGCAGTTCCATATTTTCATCCATTAACAAGCCTTTCGCTTCTAGTATCCTCTCAACCGCCTGAGATGGGTCCATTGTATGATATGGTAAAAATAAGCCTTTCAACTCTTTCGGTTTTATCATTTTATATACCTGTGCAGATGTCATTTCACAAGCAATTGCAAAGTACCTGTAGATATATCCAATCCAATACATTTCATTATGTGTATATTTCACGGTTCCATAATTGGAAACACCATATTCTTCATCTATCATTTGCAAAATATCCTTTGCCTGAATATTACTTTCAAGAACTGATTCATTATCAAGGCTTTTAGCTATCTTACTTTTCATGAATCGTCTGATAAAGATTCCCGAACTTGACGCCATTTTATCAATAGAATTTTCGAATGCTGTCGCCTGAAGTTCACACAAAAGTAATTCATCCTTATTTAGTTTTTTCATACATCAATCACCTCATTCCCCTAAAATATCATCAATATACTGTCCTTTTCCTCTGTATTGTCTTCTCGCCAGTTTTACTTTATTATCTCCCAACACAGCCTCTTCCAATCGTATATTCTTATAATATTCTCTTTCATTAGCTGAAATGTAACAACGCTCCAGGATTTTCGCCTGAGAAACCGCCCTCTCACTGATAAAAATATACTGCATTCCAAGATTTGTTGCCGCAAGACAGTGCTTACATTGCTCGTCCGTAATTTCTCCATCAATAAATGCATTAATAATTTGGAACATACGATTATCTGCTATTGGTGCAATAATGTAATCGCAATCTTTTGACTGCTCTATAAGTGTTTTAATAGTTGGATGATTTTTGTACATATCCAGCTTCCCCCTGTAGTACGCAATGGTCATCATCCATTCCTGATTCACTTCATATCTTTTACATCTTAAATCGGTGTCATCAAAACAAATATAATATACGGATGAATGCGCAAACCCAGATACAAAAGAAATTGCCTGTTCATAACTTTCTCCTGTATAAAAGCCTTGCCCAAAATCATTGTTATGTCTGCCTTTATGAATATCTATCTCACCATTAATTTCACTTTTAGCCCCATGAAAAAGTAATTTCTCATGTTTTTTTAAATCATCTCGCCAAAGCATCTCTTTCAATTTATTTATTCTTACCTTCTTTTTAAATGCAAGTGCATATACACTTTCTAATATTTTGGCAGATGGCTCTGTATTTCCCCACTCATTTCTTGAAATCGTTACCTGTTCCACACCGATTTGTTCTGCTAATTCACTTTGAGAAAGATTTAATATTTCTCGAATCGATTTTAAATCCTCTGAAAAATTGTACTTCATATCAGTCACCCCCTAAACTTATTTATATCATATTACTTAAACAAGTTCAATGTAAACTTATTTATATCATATTACTTAAACAAGTTTTGAAATAAACGAATACTTCGCCTTTAACTACCTATTTGCGAAAAATAAACCTATAACCAAACTTCCCTCTCAATCATTAGATTTTCAAATCTAACTTTTTCAAGGACAATCCGGCTATAGGTTTATTTTATAATCATTTAAATTCTATCCAAGGCTCACTTCCAATTCCCACTATATAGGCATGAATAATCGCTTACAAATTCTTCACATACAATGTACGAATCGCATTCAGCACGGCAATAACCATCACACCCACATCCGCAAAAATCGCCACCCACATGTTGGCAATACCCAAGGCACCGAGAATCAGACAAATGACTTTAACACCGATGGCAAAATAAATATTCTCATACACAATTCTCATACACTTCCGGGCAATCCTGATAGCCTTGGCAATCTTCAGCGGATCATCATCCATCAAAACAATATCCGCTGCTTCAATGGCTGCATCAGATCCCATAGCACCCATCGCAATACCGATATCCGCTCTTGAAAGAACAGGCGCATCATTGATACCGTCACCCACAAAAGCCAGCTTCTCTTTCTCGCCTGCCTTCTGTGACAAAAGTTTTTCCACCATCGTCACTTTGTCTCCAGGCAGCAATTCACTGTAGACTTCATCAATTCCCAGATCCGCAGCCACTTTGTCCGCCACACGCTTCGCATCGCCAGTCAGCATGACTGTCTTCCTGATACCGGCCGCTTTCAAGGCTCTGATGGCTTCCTCTGCATGCGGTTTCAGTAAATCCGCAATCAGAATATGACCGACATATTCCCCGTCTACTGCCAGA
>OGCQ01003350.1_pt1 | contig 14497 bp, 16 predicted proteins | sample 1570161 | NCBI WGS metagenome assembly OGCQ01 (sample SAMEA4384402, study PRJEB24528) | human gut metagenome
GTGCGAAAGCAAGTGAAAAATCCCTGTGAAGCCCGTAAAATCAAGGCTTCACAAAATCTTCACAAAATAATTAGCACTCACCTCTTGTTATCGTGGCGTGGTTTTTATCTCAGTTCATCAAGCTTCGTAAAGGGCTATTTTAAAGGATTTTACAGAGAGTTATGATTTATCAGGAACCGTCAGAAACCGACAAAGATCAAAAAAATGGTGTCAAAATTGGTGTCAGGAAAAATCAGAAATAGATATTCTATGAATATAGAAATAGATCAGATTTTGCTTGATTAAAATAAACTGCTGATACTCTGGATTGTCAATTCCGAAGCCGCTCTGCGGTGCGCTAGCAGAATTGATAAGCAAGAGAGAAGCGGTATGATACATGGAGCAAAATTATATAAAATAAAAGCCTTCGATGATTGCTCACCAAAGGCTTTATATTTTTTTATTGTTCAAGAGGTATAAAATGTTTAATTACTTCTTAATAGCTCCACAACTACATTTGTAAATTACTTTCTCAGGACTATCAACAACTGTCTCAGTATAGGCTTTCTTATCAACTACCCAAGTTCTCTCGCCCTCGTAATGTCCCTCCTCCGGAACATCCTTGTAAATAGCATCAATATGTTTCAGTTCATAAGAAATACTATTGCTTTCCTTATGACTATTAAAATCATCCTCAGATTCAAAAGTTTCACCACAAGAGCATGTAATTACATACTGGTCTTCAAGAACTTCGTCCCAAGCTTCTACGGCTGGAGTATCGACTACTTTTACAGATTTATAAACTGCGTCATGATGTTCAAGATGAGTAGTATCATGTAAAGGAATTTCCTTTTCTACTCTTTCTAAAGCCTCATCAACAGACATACCTTGAGAAGTATATTCTTCCATTTTTTCACTCTGCATAAGAATAAACTTATCCTGATGTGCTACCATAATTTCAGCATCAGGAGTTGTGAATCCACACACATTACATACACCCCAATCCTGAGCAGGTGTTACAAGCTTCTGTTCCTCATGGTATACCTCAGGAACAGCATCATGATGAATAACCTTTTTCACTTTAGAAGCAATAACATGCTTTGCATTAACCTCTTCTACATGAGCCTTAGCAAGTTCCTCAGTTTCAAACTCACTACCATCGGTACATACATAAGCATCATGTTCCGGTACATCTACTACCTTACTAGCTGGCTTATCAACTACCCATTTAGGTTCTACCCAATGACCTTTCTCTTTATGTTTCACCTTATGCGTTTTCGCAGGAATTACCACTTTTTTATAACTATGTACATGTTTGGTAACTTTAACGGTTACTGTATATGAAGCTTTATTGTAAACACTGTTTCCATTGGTATAAATTGTAATTTTTGCAGTTCCTGTCTTTTTACCAGTTACAACACCTTTGGAATTTACAGTCGCAACAGCATTATTAGATGATTTGAATTTCAGACCTGTCTTGGCTGACGCACCAAGTGAAGCTGTTTTTCCAACATTAACCGTAACGTTCTTAGCTGTAATTTTCTGATTACGTTTTATGATCTTTACAGAGATAGTCTTTTTAACAGTCTTGTAACCTTTCTTAGAAGCGGTCAAACAAACTTTTCCAGTTCCAACTTTTTTACCTTTCACATTTCCTTTTGAATCAACAGAAACGCAGGAATTTAAGGCTTTATAAGTGATTTTTGCTCCTTTTGTTGCTGTAACTTTAATCTTTTTAGCTGATCCAACATAAACAGAGCCGCAGGATGCTTTTACAGAAACATTCTTTGTTGCGGCAAACGTATTAATTGGGGCAAGCACAATTAATAAAACAGCTAATAAAACAGGTAAAATACATTTAGTTTTTTTCATTTTCAATACCTCCTATCTTTAATATTTCCCTCTTGTTCAATAAAAAGAATAGGTATTGATATTCAGTTTTAAAGGTACGGGAACATCTTGTACATGGATGTTCGATAAAAACTTCTTATCGTTTTTATTATATCGCTTTGCTACGGAATTTCAAGAGCTTACATTTTATAAGCGATGTGATATAATTATACTTCACTTCCATTTTGGAATCAAAATACAGGCGGATTCATTTATCATTTTCCCAAAAAGGTGTAAGGGGAATTTTGATGGATAGGGTCAACCAGCGTACCAATCATCTGCTTGGTCAAAATATAAGAAAGCTTCGATTGGAAAAGAATATAAGAAACAAGGACATGGTAACACAATTACAATTACATGGTATCGAGATTTCAACAGGGACATATAGTAAAGTAGAACTTGGCCTAAATAATCCTTCTGTTGACCTATTAATTGCACTTACAGATATTCTGGATTGTGATTTTAATGCTTTTTTTAATATGGATAAGTAATAAAACCTCTGCAAGTATATGATGCAGAGGTCTTTTTTTGCTCTAAAATCGGCTACTCGAAAAAATTCTACTCGAAAAAAAACGACTTTTTTTAAAGTATAAATTATAATTAGGGCATAAAAAAACAGAAAGGAGCTGCGTATTATGAAACAGCCAAGAGAAGAAATTCTTTACACTTGTAAAATGCTTGAAACTGAGGAGAAAACATACGTTTTGATGGGACTTGAAAAAGACAAAACGTATTCTGCTGAGGAACTTTTTAATTTATGTAAAATCAGAACACGTGTATATCCAGAAGGGTTCTGGGATTACTATTTTAAGTTAAATGGTAGAAGCCGGAAAGAAGTTGATGATGAAATTAAATCCAATGTGGATTTACTGATTGGTGCAAACTGGTGTAAAATCAGAAGTTTTATTCACGAAGTACATAAAAAATCATTATGGGATAATATTGAAGAAATCATTGATGATAACGATGAAGAAGAAATATTCGGCTTTGCAGATGAAGAGGATCGAAAAAATGCCAAGAAAGCCATGTATGATCGGTTGGACAAAGCAGAGGGAGCGTTTAAGGGATCGAAAAAAACACTCTCTGCAATTTACAAGATTTGTGCCTTGAATTTTATTTCTCCAGATGTTGTTGTAAATGGAACGGGAAAAATTTTCTTTATGACAGATTCTGTAATGGAAAATTATGACATCCCAAGAATTGCTTCTGATTATAATGAATACATTTGTGAAAAAGTCGGAAAAGAAATGGATGTTTTGAATGATTTTCACAAGGTTTGTATCCAGTTAACGAAAAAAGATATTATGGAAGCTACCGGTATAAAAGAGGATGAAATTTTGGAATATGAAGTAGTGATTCCATATGAATTATACCGATTTTCCGACAGAAAATGGAAAAAAATCATGGAAATGATGAAACGTGAACTCTACACCAATAGATAATTAATGAAAAGATTTATGGATGGTTACTTTTTACAGTAAGGTAGTCGAAAATTAAAGCAGGATTTTTATAAAACGGCTATGATAAAGGGGTAACAGAGATAAGATTTCATCGGGAAATGGAGGTGCATTGTTTTGATAAGGATACCGCCGTAAAAATATTTTAGTTGGGGAAAAAGTAGAAAGGAGGATAAAGTGATGGTTGTTGCAGGAGAAAGCGTCTTACTTTCATGTACTAGCTTCATTGGTAAGAAAGGACAGGAATTGTTCAGCAGTAAATTTTATGATAATGACGGGGAAGAAATATTTACTCTTTTTACTGATGAAACAATGTATCAGGAACTTCGTAAAATCAAAAAGAATACACCCGTTGTTTTGAGAATGTCCTGGGTTCCAGGAAATAAGTATGTTCAACTGATGAGTGTAGAAGTTATCAAGGAATAATTACATTCCCCTCCTTTTAACAGGAGGGGAGAAAGGGCAAAAATGAGTAAACAACATGAAAATGATATTATTTTTGGATTCTCGTATTCAATTCTGGGAGCTTTGTTGGTAAGTCTCATTATACTGAGGGACAATCAAACTTTGACGTTTACTTCAGTACTTCCTTTATGTGTAATAGGATGCACTGTGTATTTGTTAAACGTGTTAGTGATATCTTTGGTAATTTATTTTATCGGAAATATTATGAAACGTATAGACTACGGGGTGTTGGAAGAATATTTTCGACTAATTGCATTAAAGATTTCTGATAAACGAAGGTCAAAAAATTCAGAAATCATCGCTCCCAGGTTAAGATATTTCCTTTTTTCGGTTCTCGATAAGAATAAAGAATTTCTTAATCTGCCAATTGGGGAAAATGAATTATCCCTTACAATGGATGGAATTGTATTCAGACAGAACTGCTCTTTTTACCGTTTTTCCATGATCTTGCCGGAGGATCTGGAACAGGATGCAGAAACTTTTCGGCAACTGATCCAGTCTTATGTTGAGCAGGAATTGGCAACCTTCGGATGTTATGGTCTGCGTTCTGCATATGGAAGTAATAAATATGGAAACTGGTGGAGCATCTACTTGGATAAGATTGAGCCAAACGAAAAACTTCATCGGCTGAGTTTTGAGCTGTTATATATCAGCAATACATATTCAGCAATTTATCGAAAGCGGATTTTTGAAAGGGAAAACGCCGCACCAAAACAGGAAACGGTGGTGTTCGATGATGAAATCGAATAACACTTTTTCATTTGCAGTCGGCTATGAAGCACAAGCATTACAGCAGGGAATTAAAATCTGTGCAACGGTCAAATTGGATAAAGTACCACATTTACTGCTTGTGGCTCCTAGCGGATCAGGTAAAACCTATCTTCTGGTGCTGATCTTACGACAGTTAAGTTGCAGGATCGGAACGCTAATTCTTGCTGATTTCAAGGGGATGGATTTTCGTTCTCTGGATGGATGCAGGAACTATTATAAGCATGAACGAGTTGCAGATGCGCTCAAACTTGTTTTTGATGAAATGCAAGCCAGAATGGAACAGCCACAGGATTTTTTTCCGCCGATTTATCTGGTGATTGATGAATGGAGCGGCTTTCTGGGGCTTTACTCAAAGAAAGAGCAGGACGAATACAAACGGCAGTTATCTTCGATCTTAATGCTTGGCCGTGGAATTTCGATCTTTGTAATCCTCGCCCTGCAACGTGCAGATGCCAATTATCTAACAGGCAGGGATAACTTCGGTAATGTTGTTGGGCTTGGCACACTCAGCCGGGAATCTGTCCAGATGGTATTTTCAGATTTTAAAGAACAGATCGCGCCAAAAGGTCGTGGACAAGGGTACCTCAAAACGGATGGCCGTCCGTTGAAAGAAATTGTGGTTCCCCACATCCGTGACTATAAACGCAGTTTACAGATAATAAAAACAGCTCTGGACAGGCCTGCGACTGAATTAGAAAAATGATATGATGCGTGTCCGACTGTGTTGAATGCCGAAGGCATGAAGCGCAGGGAGGACATGCGCCAGAAGGTTTCCGCCAAGTATTACCGGAAACCTCCGTTACTGATAATTTAACATAAAAATCCTTGGAAAATCAAGGCTTATAGCAGATAAATCCGTCACAGTGTGAGTGTGACAGGCTTTGGAGGTGTGACAAATGGGTTTTGATCCGAATATGAAGGGAAGGTCATTTATTGCAGTTATCCATGTGAAAAATTTGGAGAACATGGGACTGACAGAAGAACAGATATTTGACCATGAATTTGTAGCTGAATTTGTGACTGAAAAATGGGACGAAAGTGCAAGGGAAAATATGAGAACCTGTGCTGTCGCTGTGTGCATGAGTGAACAGGGAACATATCATTTACATATGGCACTGTATACAAAGAATCCAACCACATTGAGAAACGTATCTTCGATATTAGGAAACAGTCATGTAGAACCGCAGTTAGGTGGAAAAAAGGCGCTTGCAGATTATATGACCAAAACCGGAAAATACGAAGAAAAAGGTGAGAAAGTCTTTTATACTATCGGAATAGACAATGTGGAGGACGTACAGGGAAAGCGTTCCGATCTGGAAATGATTGATGAATTTTTAGACAGAGGTTGGACACCCCAACAGATTTTTGACCAGAACATTAAATTTTATAGATTAGAAAAAATTATAAGATCTGCTTTTGTAGACCGCAAAATTAAGAGTATGCCAAGAAGAAGGCCTGTTTATACGGAATACCACTTTGGTGATTCTGGAAGTGGCAAGACTTTTTATTATAACGAGCTTTGCGATAAGATCGGTGAAGATGAAATTTATTTATATACAGATTTTGATAATCAGGCTTCTGGTGGAATGGATAAATACATTGATGCAGGTGCTCCAAGGGCTGTCTTTATGGATGAATTTAAAGGACAGGGGATTAATTATGGAAAACTGTTGGTGATGATGAATGAGTATCCCAAAATGCAGACTCATGCCCGTTATGTGAATACATATAATTTATGGGACATTTTTATAATAACAACAATTTTTGCACCCGAAGAACTTTATCAGATTATGGTGGGGGAAACTATGCGAAAGGTCGATACTTATGAACAGTTACGACGTAGGCTGAAAAAAATAGTTTACCATTTTAAAAATGATAATGGCGAATACATGACCTATACTATGAATGGCGAGGATTATGTTGATCGGGAGGATCTTATAGCGAGAGTTAAAGGAAATATAGATCCTGACGGTTTCAGGAAAATCGAAACTCAGTCGGATATTAATAATCCGTTTGATGATACACATAGAGAATCCATAAAATGAGCAAAGTTGCTCGGAGGGCTTAAAAGGCAAATATGATATGATATAGGCACAGATGGAAAGGGGGTGGTCACTATGGGGGGTGCCACTTAATAAAAGTAAAAAAGCGTTGTTTGAAACACATATGAACTAATAGGAGGAAAATCCAATGAGTAAGGAAAATATGCTCGAGAAAAAAATGAAGAAAGGAATCCGCAAGATTATCAATACGATGCCATTTCCGGCTAATATGGATGCTGTACAGACATTTTTAAGTGGATATTCTGATCAGGTGGAAGAAATTGATTGCTATAGCAGTATCGGTACAGAGGGCATGGAAAGGGAAATTAATGTAAAATTCTTCAATGAGGATATGCTTTCTGTTTTTGCAGATAATAAGACGGAAAATATGGAAAGATATATAATTAATCTTGATGGGGCAGAGGATAGAAGCTTTTATTATACTAAAGATGGATCTCAGCCATGGATAGGGTAAATCAGGACGCAGACGATGAGATCATCGGTTTTGATCCAGATATAAAAATTAAACGGGGATATGTATATATGCCCTACGCTGTCCCAAGGATCAAACGGATTTTCAAAGAAGATTTTAATGTAGAGCTGATCTGGTGCAACTGTTATTATAAATGTGGCAGGTCTCCATTCTACAAACAGCGGTATCGTTTACAGGATATCGACACCGGAGAAGTTGTGTGTGAAAACCTTACTATGGATGATCTGCGTTGTTTTCTGGCTAGAAATGACTACCCATTATATGATGAGAAAAGTGCGGTGAATACTTCTAGGCCGCAGCGCAACAGAGGTGCTGTCCTCTTTATGCAGGCAGTTGAAAGTATAAAACATTTATAAGCCGAGAACCATGTGACGAAATGCAGTGAAGTGAAGTACAGTAGTGTACGGCGAAGTGTCGTGTGGTATAAGGTAAAGTAATGTGAAGCATTGTATCAGCAAGGTGATGCAAAGTATAGTTAGGTACAGTCTTGTGAAATATTGTAATGTAAAATGAAGTATAGTACAGGTGTGGTACTGTTAGTGTTGTTTAGTTCGGAATGTGTTGAAATTAAGTGGCGCATGATTAACAGTTGATAATTCTAAAGTCGAAAAGTAATTTTCAAATATGAACTTTTGCGCCAGAAAGACGAAATGGAGGGGCTTGTGCACACCCCTCCATCTTTCTTACCATTTTTTTTGAAAGGACAGAAGAAAATGAACAAAACAAGACTGCGGAAAACTGACCAGATCATAGCAGTTGACATTGAAAAACTTGCAGGGATGCTCTCATGTGGACGGGCTACAGCAAGGAAAATTGGGGAACAGGCCGGAGCCAGAATTGAAATCGGAAGAAGGGTCTTATACTCGGTGGATGCAGTAAAAAAATATCTGGAAACTTTGCAGGAATAGGCTCTTGTGCTTTATGGTAGGTGCTAATTATGGTATAATAAACCTGAGATTAAACCATGCCATGAAGTCAAAGCTGAGTAGCATTGTACGAAAGGAAGATTATCATGGCACAGAGCAGAAAAGACCCCAAAGGAAGAAAATTAAAAGAAGGTGAAAGCTGGAGATCCGATGGACGGTACAGTTACCGTTATACTGATCCTGCAAATGGAAAACGGCATACAGTTTATGCCCCAGACCTGCCAGAGTTACGGGAAAAAGAAAAGCTTATTAAGCGAGATTTGGAAGATAGAATCCTGACATATACGGCTATTAAAAAAATGACCTTAAACCAGTTATTTGAGCGTTACATGGCCACAAGAGAGCTTGCAGATTCTACCAGAACAAATTATCTGCGGACATGGGAAAACCGTGTGAAATTTGAGATTGGGACATGCAGGGTAACACAACTGTTACCCTCCCACATAAAAGCGTATTATACATATCTCTCACAACAGGGATACGCCTTTTCAACAATAAAGTTTATTCATAATATGATTTATCCGGCGTTAGAAATGGCTGTCGATGATGATATCATCCGAAAAAATCCATCAAAAAGCTTTAGTACCGATTATGGGAAAGCTCCAAGAAAGCGAGAAGCCCTTACTGTATCACAGCAGGAAAAGTTTCTTGATTTTGTAAAAAAACATGTCGTATATAAAGCGCATTATCCGATGTTAGTAATTATGTTAGGGACAGGCCTGAGATGTGGTGAACTAATCGGTTTAACTTGGAGTGATATTGATACAAAATTAAAGACAGTAAGTGTGGATCATCAGCTTATATATAAAAATCTGGGTGAGGGATGCCAGTTTTATATAAGTACCCCGAAAACTTATGCAGGAATCCGCCGTATACCTATGACACAGGAAGTTCAGGATGCTTTTAAAGCACAAAGAGAATTGAATTTTATGCTTGTTAAAGATCGTAACTATGAGATAGATGGTTACAAAGGATTTATCTTTACAGCGAAGTCAGGCAGGCCGCTGATGCCGAATGCAGTTAATAACGTCCTTTATAATATCGTTGGGGCTTATAATCAACAGGAAAAAGCTAACGCCAAAAAAGAAGATCGTGATCCAGAGTTACTTCCTAAAATCTCAGCGCACATCATGAGACATACTGCTTGTACTCGTATGGCAGAGCAGAGAATGGACATAAAAGTGTTGCAATATGTTATGGGACACGCTCATATAGGTGTAACGATGGAAGTATATAATCACTTGGCAGGAATGGACAGGATAGAAAAAGAGATTGCCAGACTGGATGGATTGGTAATGAATGGCTGACACCAAAAAAATAAAAATTGGTGTCAAATTGGTGTCAAACCATTAAAAAGCAGAAAATAAATCAGAAATAACAAAACTCATAAATGCCGCAAACCATTGATTTTACTGGGCTTGCAGAAAATTTCACAGAGAGTTCACAAAATAATTAGCACTCACCTCTTGACAGTGCTAATAATACGTGTTATAGTACATACAGAACAAAGGAAGAGAGAAAAGAGAAATCTTCCGGAGAAAGTTCTTACAGAATTTTTAGATGTTTTTTGAAACAGTAAATTAAAAATGGCTGCACAGCACGCAGCGAATATAGATCAGGAGGAATGAGTTATGTTAATGCCAAGTATTTTCGGAGAAGATTTATTTGATGATTTTATGGGATATCCGACAGGCCGTCAGGCAGCTGCCAATGCTTATCCTCAGGTGAAGGATATGATGAAGACAGATATCCGTGATGTAGATGGCAATTATGAACTGGAGATCGATCTTCCGGGATTTAAGAAAGAGGATGTGAAGATCCAGCTGAAGAATGGTTATCTGAACATTCAGGCAACCAGAGAAGAGAAGAAAGACGAGAAGGATGATAAAGGTAAATATGTTCGCAGAGAACGTTATACAGGAACCTGCAACAGAAGCTTTTATGTAGGCTCGAGCATTAAGCATGAAGATATCCATGCGAAATATGAGAACGGAATCCTTCATGTAACCTTCCCGAAGGAAGAGACCAAGAAAGAAGCAGAAGAGAAGAAATTTGTTTCTATTGATTGATCAGCATTTATTGTGAAGCCCCGGTACTGGATTGCAAGCTCCGGGTGATGGGATATAGCATAATAACAATATCCGGAACAACCCAAACGGATATTGCAAATATTAAAGCTCCAAATTGCACATCGCATTTGTTTATATAAATGAATATAACCCCCTTTTTTCAACCCCTCTGCCAATGCCTGGCAGAGGGGTTCTTTACGTTTCAGCCTGAAGTACAGAGGTGAATTCTGATTACTGTTTACTGGTAATATTCCGCGAGGTGTTTTGTGTGAGCGAAGGTCACAGAAAACCCGAGACATACCGCGCGAATTTATGCGATCAGCATAAATTCTGTGCATCGCGAAGAGTGTTGCTGAGAACGGAGTGAACAGTAACGAATTCTGATTAACTTTACACTCTTTCCTCACTCTGTTATACTTGGAACAGGTAAACAGCGGAAATTCGGCAATACTATAAAATTGGGGAAAGAGTTTTTACAGAGGTGAATATATGGGAGATAAGATCAAGGTTATCATGGACTGTGATCCCGGAATCGATGACGGGATCGCACTGGCATATGCGGCAGCACATCAGGACGAACTGGAGTTGCTTGCAGTGACGACATCTGCAGGAAGTACTAGGATAGAAAGAGTGACCAAAAATGCACTGGAGCTGGTGGATTTTTACGGACTGAAGGTTCCGGTGGCAGGAGGCCAGGACCGTCCTCTTGTGAAAGCGGCAATTTATGCGGAAGAATTCCACGGAGAGACAGGGCTTGGCCATTGCGTACTGCCGGAAGCAAAATCAGAGGCTGCTTCTGATAATGCAGTGCTTTTTATACGTGACATTCTGAATGCCATTCCGGAGGGCGAGCAGGTAGTAATGATTGAAACTGCACCAATGACTAATCTTGCACTTCTGTTGAAGGTTTTTCCTGAAATAAAGAATAAGATCAGAAAAATTGTTTTTACAGGCGGCGCAGCAAAAGGCGGAAACATCACACCGGCAGCGGAATTCAACATCTACGCAGATCCGGAGGCGGCAAAGATCGTATTCGCTTCCGGAATCCCACTGATCATGTGTGGACTGGATGCTACCCTGAAATGTAATCTCACCAGAAACCAGATCATGAAGCTGTGCCAGTCCGGTGATCCGGCAGCCAGAGCCTGTGGAGATATGGCTGGCTACGTACTTGAAAATTTTTCCAAATATCGCTGCGTGGCAAGTATCCATGCTGCTGTACCGTTTATGTATCTCATCCATCCGGAGTTCTTTAAAACAGAAAAAGTATTCCTGGATGTGGATTGTTCAGACGGTGCCGGACGAGGTGCCACATTATGCGATTTCCGCTGGTGGCTACACGAAGAAGACGAAATGAAAGATATGATTCTGACAGATGCAGATACAGAAAGCTTCCAGCAGGAGCTGTTTGAAGCGATTTATTCTGTGTCCGAATGCAAAAATATGAAATAGCCGGATACCGATCCGGAAACAGCTGCATTTATGAAGCAGCTGAGCAGTCAGATAAGAGGACAGAAAACCCATGAACTATATTGTATTTGACCTGGAATGGAACCAGAATCCGGATGGAAGAAGACATCCGGATAGTCGGCTCCCGTTTGAGATCATAGAGATCGGGGCAGTAAAATTAAATGAAAAAAGAGAGATCGTTGATACCTTTCAGTGCCTGATCAAGCCCAAAGTGTACCACTGGATCCACGACAGTATCCACGAAGTGATCCACGTGGATTATCATGAACTGGAAAAAGGCATCCCTTTTCCAAGGGCGATCCGCAGATTTCTGGAATGGTGCGGGGAGGAGTATCGCTTTTTTACCTGGGGAGACCAGGATGTGATGGAACTTCAGCGCAATATGAAATACTATAATCTTTTGAAGCTGATGCCAGGACCGGTGCATTACTATGATGTGCAGAAACTTTTCAGCATAAAATTCGAGGATGGAATATCCAGGCGTTCCCTGGAATATGCTACAGACTACCTGCAGCTTCCCAAAAACCGGGATTTTCACCGGGCACTGGCAGACGCCAGCTATACTGCCAGGATACTTCTGGAGATTGATGAAGCCTGCATGATCCGCCATCCGTCCCTAGATGTATATCAGAATCCAAAATCCAGAGACAGCGAGATCTATATTTCCTATACAGACTATGACAAGTTTGTGTCCAGGGAATTTGTATCAAAGGAGCGTCTGATGAAGGACCGTACCATGGTAAGTACCATGTGTCCCATCTGCAGATGCCCTGCCAAGAGGAAGATCCGCTGGTTCAGTACCAACAATTCCAAGGTATATTACAGCCTTGCCCTTTGCCATGAGCATGGACCTGTTGCCGGAAAGATCCGGATCCGAAAAACCGATGAGGGAAAATATTTCGGGGTGAAGACCCTGAGAGCAGAAGATACAGAAGCGGCGGATGAGATCCGTGAAAAGCACGAATCTCTCCGCCGCAGGAAAATGTTACGAAGCCAGGAGAAGATCTGATACGATGTTTCGTTCGTATTGCATTCCCCATCCGACCATTTGTTTCTTATAATAATATTTGCTTTTCAGACGCAGTGGGCCGACAGCATTCTGAAGAACGGCCTGGCGTTTGTTAAGCTGTGATTTTTTGATACCTTTTGGAAGAGTCACATAAACCTTTGTCTGATAATAAAACGGATAGGTGTTTCCGTTATTCTTAAGGATATATTTGTCACAAGGGAGTACCTTAAACGGGACTGGATCCATGGACACCTTCATATCCACCTTTTCAAAATTTTCAAAACCATAATTAAAAAGAGAAGCGGTATCGCTGTAAGCATTTGCCGCGGAAGTAGAATTCAGGATCACGGCTACCAGCGTTATATTTCCTCGTTTGCAGTAGGTGACAAGTGTGTTGCCGGATGCATCCGTGTAGCCTGTTTTTCCGCCACGGACGCCTTCATAATAATATTCGCCGTTTTTCATCATCTTGTGATGATTGAGCAGCTGGCGGGCTTCCGCAAATTTATTGGTAGGCGGGATCTCGTAATAACGTTTGGTGCAGTATCGCCGGAAAAGAGGATTCAGCCAGGCGGATTTGGCGATCTTTGCCATGTCGGAGGCTGTGGTGTAATGATTTTCATCCGGAAGACCGTTGGGATTGTTAAAGTGTGTGTTCTTGCAGCCAAAAAGCTTGGCGCGCCAGTTCATGAGTTCTGCGAATTTCTTTACAGAGCCGGAAACTTCTTCCGCAACGGCGACAGACATTTCATTAGCGGACTGGAGCATGACAGCCATCAGGGCCTGATCCCTGGTGAATTTTTCACCGGGAGCAGCATAAATACTGGAATCTCCGGCAGTTACACTGGTGGAAGCTTTTTCAGATACGGTAATGTTTGTCTTAGCGTTCAGATTTTCGCAGGCAAGCAGTGTAGTCAGGATCTTCGTGATGCTGGCAGGGTAGAGCTGTGTGTCCGCATTTTTGGAATAAAGAACGGCTTCTGTATTTACGTCCATAAGGACTGCAGCCTGTGCTTCGATGCCGGGACCTTTGGGCCACCCGTCAATGGAATCGGTGTCGGCAGCCTGTGAATAATAGCTGGAGTGAACAGGCGTGACTGCTGCGGCCTGACCATCAGGAACCGGTGTGGCAGTGACGATAGGATCACCATATTCATCGTATCCATAGGCAGCCGCCGCGCAGGGAGCTGCGCCTGTGAGCAGGATCCCTATGCCGAGAATGCCTGCAAAGATCCGGCGCAAGGATCGTTTTTTCATATTTTTCATAACAAGATACCTTTCAGTGATAAATCCGGGCGAGAAGGTTATTATTCATTTGAGGATCAGTAACCGAAAAAATCTTGCCCGTTTTGTGATGAGGTGCAGTATTTCATTAATTATAGCATTGTATTAATGAAACGCTGTATTTTTGCCCTCAAGATTCTGTAGTAGTATACCACTTTCCTCCCGGAAAAACCACTTGCAGTCTGTGAAAATTCCATTAAGAAGAAGTGAACATACATATAAAAAGAAAAATCCATGAAAACACTTGACATATGGATTTTCCCCAACCTATAATAGACAGCGTATATAGAAAAAGCTGTGATGGAGACAGTAGGCCATATGGAAAGCTTGCAGCGAACCGGGGATGGTGGGAGCCCGGGACGAGTAAATATGGCGGAATATCACTCCTGAGCTTCAGTTCCGAAGTTGTCCGGCAACAGCCGGAAGAATATCTGATATACAGATGATCATTAAGTAAGAACTGACGGATTTCCTCCGTTACAGGGAACATATATCGGCAGATACAAAGAATTGTCCGCCATGAACAGACATGGAACAACAGCCCGCGCCATAACACAGAGCATAAGAACACAGCAGAAGACGCAGGGATCCGGACACAGGCCCGTATAATGTAACAGGTGGTACAGCGAATCAGACTTCGTC
>OGCQ01003375.1_pt1 | contig 14429 bp, 14 predicted proteins | sample 1570161 | NCBI WGS metagenome assembly OGCQ01 (sample SAMEA4384402, study PRJEB24528) | human gut metagenome
AAATCAGCAGTCACAGTTTTGGGCTTATTCTTGCTACCTTTAGTTCTGGGCATAGGACACAAACCTCTTTCCTTTTATAGTTGTTTAAGCATAGCACTATGTTGTGAGTAAAGGGGAATATACTCACTTTCTCTTATAATCCGAACAATCCATCAGAAAATCAGCAGACACAAAATACGGATTGTCCCTATCTTCATTTTTTACAATCAAGATGGAATCATCATCTGCTGCAAGAACAGTAACCTGATCTCCAGTTTTCAAAACAAGTTTTATCTTCATGATTTCTGCATCTTTTGTCACGGAGTATGTTCCCAAAGTTTTCAGTTCTTTCTTATCTTTAATATCTCTATATTTGTTGGTAAGCACACTTCCCGCTGTGCCACCTACAATTGCGCCGCCACTAATAAACATTCCGATAAGTTTGGCTGGACCGCCAACTTTTTTAGCTGTAGTTGTAAACCATTGATATAAACCCAAGTTGCTCATCTTGTCTCCCTTTTAGACAAACAATTGCTTGACATCATAGTTTTGATCCTTAACAACCAGTTTATTTCCATATTTAGCAATAGACTTATTATACTCTAACACTTCATTTTGTGAGAGTTTACTCACTATAAATTCACCGGCCTTCCCTCTTCCATATACAATAGCCAATGTCGGAGTTGCAACAAATATGATATCCTTTAAGCTATCCGATCTGTCTCTTGTAAAAGATGGAACATCTGATGTAATAAAAGGATTCGCATCATCCGTCATCAAGAATGCCGGAGCCATTCTTTGCATAAATGCACTCTCTATCGTTTTCATCTTCCCACTATCTGACTGTAGATAATCAACAAATGCTTTTACTATTGATGCATGCTTCATCTGATCATATACAGTGACATCATCTTCATATAGCCTCTTTGCTTCTGGGATTGTTATATTTTTCAGTTCGTCTGTGAATGGTATAAAATCATAAATAGCGTTAAATATTTCATTACCAGCAATACTTCTCCAATTATAAATCATGCAGTATTTCATTAAAGTATTCAATTCATCTTGAGTCACACTGCTACTTGTCGAAGTGTTTCTATTCGCATAAGCCTGCTTTATCTTATTTTCTACTGATTGAATAAATTGTCCCCAACTATTTTCATATGTGTGCGCCCATTCAGTTTCAACGAATGTCCATCTTGAATTAACAAAATATTCCTTCAGATGTTTTTTTTCATCTTCTGTAAACTTCATTCCAGATGAATCTTTTATCTCCCATTTATCGAAATCATAATAATAACGATTAAGTAATTCTGGACTATTCAAATTCTTACCATCACATACCACATTAAACTGCAGTACGTCATCATAAATCTCATGAAGCGCCTCGTCTGGCATATATGGAGAACCAGCTTTAATGTCATGAAACCCATTTTTTGCCATTATATCCTTAGTGGAAAAAGATCTTAAAGTCCAATCCGAATTCTCAGGATTTGATTCACAATACCCCATGCTCTTATCAAACAGCCAGACTTTCGGGTCATTACCGCTATTATGCTTCCATGCTTTCATGTAACATCTCGGAATAAGATGCTGATTCTTCGCCACATCATCATGTGTTTTCGGTGCTGGTATAACAGCCATAATCTTTTCCTCCCAAACATACTAGTTCTTTTCTCACACTTAGCCGCTATATCAGCGTTGCCTACTGCTCACCACGAAGAGGTGTGTGTTTATCAGAGCAGCGCAGGGAGCTACTGCTCCCAGTATACTACATAATGCGTTTCATTTACAGATGCTTTCTTGCTCTCATCATCGTATAGTACATTAAACCTCCGACCACTCCGCCAACTGTGTTATAGAACAAGTCAGACAGTTGAAACGTACCTAATCGGAGCAATAATTGCAGCATCTCAATGCTTACTGAAAAGATAAATGCCATCTTTCCGCTATACCACAGTATTTTCTCCCATGCGTTTCCTATCTTTTCTTCGAATGTCCACATCACTACTGCTGAAAACGGCACCATCATGATCACGTTCTCGATGCACTCGGTTGTCAACTTCTGTTCGCCGTTCACGGTCTCCCAGATGCCCCAGCCACCCATGACATCACTCAACGGATTCATCCACAGGTTCCGATTCAATAATGTTCGGAACAAAATCATTGATGTCACAAAAGCTAGTAAGAACAACTTCTGGAAGAATACGCTCTCTTTAAACTTCTGATAGCATGTTACTATGGCTTTTTTCCATCCTTTGCCTGCTGCAGTAGGTTCATAAGCATACAGATAAAAAAACATAGCTAAGAATGAAAGAAGGAGCGAGAATCCAAACGGCTCATAGAGCGCAGTCAAGATGTTTGTGAGGATTTTTCCGAGCAAATCAATCGTTTCTTTCATCGTCGTTTACAGATCACTGAACAAATCGGCCTTGTACATGCCGTCCTCCAGCATCTTCTTGAAACTGTCCTTTACGGATGCGACATCCTCTTGATATGTCATACCATACCAAGTGTCATTGGTTCTCAGAACCTTTACAGACATCTTTCCCTGCTCCAGCAGTTCACCGATAAAGATAGGGATCAGATACTCTGCTTTCAGAGGATTGCCTGGGACTTCTTTCTCAAAGAACTCTTTGAAGCCATCTTTCAGCACATCCAAAAACTTCGGTGTCAAGCCCCACATATTCATGGAAACAAGAGAATTTACATCAACAGCTACGCCATCTGCCTCTGATCCACCTGCTGTCTTTACGATATTCTTTGTTTCCACAACTTTTGTCAGATTGTTCTGCTCGTCCATCTTGCAGATACCGCGAGTCACACCACCGTTATCGGACAGTGTGTTCTTCAGCACGAAACCTGCCATACAAAACTTGCCGCCATTCACCAGATACTCATGAACAGCCTTGAAGCCTTCCTTGCCGTAGTAATCGTCTGCATTGATAACAACAAACGGCGTATTGAGAACTTTTTGGGCAGCAAGCACGGCCTGACCGGTTCCCCACGGTTTCGTGCGGCCTTCCGGCAGAGTTCCCGGAATATCCTTAACATCCTGAAAAGCATAGTCTACCGTTACATCATGTGCAGAACAGATAGAAGCAATACGATCACCGATAACCTCTTTGAACTCCTTCTCGATATCCTTGCGAATGATAAATACTACATGGTTGAATCCAGCCTCAATTGCATCATGAATCGAATAATCCATGATAATATGTCCAGCATCATCCACCGGCTCTAACTGCTTGATTCCTGTTCCGAAACGACTGCCGATACCAGCTGCCATGATAAGCAATGCTGTGTTCATAATCTCTCCTTTCCGCAATTTCAAATTACTTTTAAAAAGTGCCTTAAACAGTGCCTACTTTCTTTTTAAAAAGAATCCAATTTCATTTATTCCTCTGGGGATCATTTCGATTGGCTTCAACTGTAATTCTCTATGAACAAATAACGGCCAATACCATGCGTTAAACACTAATTGGCTCAAAATCTGTGCAATTATAAGTCCCCATATACCAGGAATCAAATACTGTTCAAACCCCAATGAAAATACTACGCACAGCACGCCAGAAACAATAAATGCCTTAGCATATGGAACTCTATTTGTGCTAGAAATATATGACGTATAACAGTTTCTTCCTTTGAGAATCATCTGATAAATACCTATTCCCAAAATGCACATCGGATCCAATATTGCTGATGGTTTAATAATTCTCAATAATGGAATTCCAACTGCGAATAACCCAGCAAACCCTATTATTGAAATCAATAGAAATGTAAGCACTATAGCAGACATAACATTTTTCATTTTCTCTTCATTTCGAGAAACATATGCCGATTGCAATGTTGGCTGATACGCTGTATAAAGGGCAGCTGCTATTTGAACAATTGCTTGTGCTAACTGAATTGCTAACGAATATGCCCCCGTCTCAGCCAAAGTTAAGTACAGTGATGCAATAATAATTGTTATTTGGTTGCATAAATAATTTGCCAATGAAACCACACCATCGCGCCATGCGTTATGCCATATAACACAAAACATCTCACGGATTTCCTTTTTGGTTGACTTCTCTTTAACTTTATTAAGTTCTAGTCCTATATTTTGATAACTATAAAATCGTTTTTGTGCAATAATTCGAAAAAACAAACCATATGCCAAATAAGCCACACTGGCACCAATAATTCCTGCGTTTAGGGGCAATAAAACAGCGACCAAAACTATTTGGATTAATCTAGCAAATATCTTTATTTTATTTACATCAGCGATTGCCCCCACTCCTCTTAAAAAAGAATCGTAATACCCATAATACAAATTCAAAAAAATAGCAATGCCATAAACAATCCAAGCAATAACATAATCAACAGAAGCAATATCTCTACCAACATAACAAATATATGCTGTCCCAAACGTTCCCAAACTAAATAACGCTACTAACGAAATCAAAAAATAAATAACACGGCACGTTCCAAGAACTTTTTTCATTAGTCTATAGTCTGGTTCTGCATTATCGGAATACTCCACAGACTCCTTCGTAAGTTTCTTTGCGCCACTCCAACAAAATGTAATATTCCGAGCAAAAGTTGTATTAAATCCGAAATCAAAAAGAGCAACAATTCCTCCAAGACTTACGAATACATTCCAGATACCATAATAATTATCATCTAAAAAATACAGTAAAAATGGTAATATTAAAAAGTTCCCTCCTAAATTCATTATTATCCCTATATAGTTCCATAGAACGTCTTTTTTGTTTAACTGTATCTTCATTTATTGTATCTCCATATTTCTTTGTCTATAGCCATTCAGATAGACATTATTTTTTAGTGAATAATAAACAATCAAAAAGAGCGGAAATCCATAATATCCATTCAGCATTGCAACTTCTGATATGCCATAGACCGAGAAAATAATAATGGCAGCACATTCAATTCCAGAATATAGCTTTGATGATTTCCAATTGAAGAAGCTCAATCCAAATAAATATAGCATTCCAATCTGTATCATAAAACTCGAATACATTCCATCAATGGTGACAGAATTCAATAAATAATATGAATCCCAATCAACAATTCCTCTTTGAACGTATTTTCCCAATATTGAAATGCCAGTTGTTTCATATATCTTAGCTGTAATGCCAATACGACCTGAAAATAAAATGTTTAAGGATTGTACAACTTCGTTTTGACTTCTGTTAGCATATATAACTACTAAAACAGCATATACAACTCCTATTACAGGAATTATTAACCTGGTTATTTTCTGGAGCATATATGAAGGAAGCATTTCCTTTCTTGAAAGGATTATTCCCATGTACCACAAGAACAATGCAGCCATTGCAGAACGGCAAACACAAATATACGACACAAACAAACCAATAATGAACGGTATTAATAATTTTTTCAATTTCACCATTCTGTTATCAACAATCAATAAAAATGTATACTCAACAATACACCAAAATACCAACTCAGCGTAAACATTCGAATGAGAAAATCCAAAACAATATGCGTTTGTTAAGCCATTTTTCGTTATAGTCATTATGGGATTTCCGAACAATGAAAAGAGAATAGCCATGCACGTACAGCCGATCAATGTTATTATCTTCGTTCGATTCATGATAGTTAGCATCTTATAAAAATCATGATTTACGCAACATAAAATAAAAAAATAATCAAACAACAAGTTGTAATCCATTGTCTTGAACGAAGTGAAGCAACATAATAGACCCAAAAAGAAAATTACAAGTATTTTTCTAAGAGAATACTTTCTATAATGTATAAAATCCATCAGTGAAAAGAGAACTGAAGAAACAATCATCAAATTATCAATTATATTAGGAACATCAACCAGTCTAGTAGCTGATACAATTACAATTCTAAACGACATTATTACTATTGCTACTTTGTAAATATCCAGCTTTCGTTCTCTTCCCATTAATTTTCCCCTCCAGCTCACTCAAGTATTAACTCACACAATGCAAGCAAATCATCTTTTTCTTTATCTGTAATTCTTTTATAGTGCATTTTTATTAACTCTTCTGAGATTTTTTCCTGTTTTGCCTGCAAAATCCGCGTTTTCATTTCCTTAACATCATAAGGATTACAGTAATATACACTGTCTTTATAAATTTCCGGCAATGACGTATCAGCTGCGACAACACAGGTTTTATTGTATTTCATTGCCTCCAACGGAGGATATCCAAATCCCTCATTAAGCGTCGGATAGAAGAATATTTCACATTCTTTATATACTCTTTCCAAATCCTCCGGTGTCAAATAACCTAATGCAACAAACCTATCTTTATTAATTATCTTCGCCTTTATCGATTTAGGAATTCCACCTACAACCTTTACAGAATAGCCTTCTAATTGACCTGCAGAAAACAATTCATCTATTGCTTTAATGCCTCTATAAACGTTTTTTTCCCATCTATTTCCTCCCAACATTAAAATAATGTGTTTGGTACATACCGAATCAATATCATCTACTATCGGCGTGTACTTAAGAGGCGAATAGAACACTTTTATTTTATTTGCATCATATTCCGGAAAAAACATCTGTGCCGCATAACCTGAATGTTTAGATACACCCACAATAATATCACATCTATTAATTGTAACCCTCTGTTTTTTTAATTGTCGTTCATAATACTTTTCTTCAAAGATATATTTTACCAGATTAATTGCTTTTCTTTTAATTCCATTTTCATACAAATAAGCTGTTTTATCAGTAGGCAACTCCAACATTCTGAACCCATGAAAAACTCCTATAGTACGTATATGAGCCGGTAATTCGTATTTTGCAGGCAAATATAACAATCCTTCAAAAAAAGTATCAACTTCCTGTAAAACAGATAATTTAGTCACATCCTCGTAACAAGAAACATCATAATTTTCAATATTATATGTATCAATAAGTTCTTTAATCCATTCATCAATAAATAATGTAGAATTGTAAAATGTTATAATTCGAGTTTTATTATCCTCTCCTGTGATCTCACATAATTTTTTAAATACAGTTTTAATATATTCGCCTCCACCAGTAAATTTTGCGCCGTGCAATCCTTGTTGTGTTGCCAATAAATCAAATAATATTGTTTTCATATTCAATCCTCTTTCTAAAATCAACCCAATCATCAAAGATAGTATACCTAGATATATCTATATTTAATTAAATCATTATGATTATATTACGAAACAGCACATCATTTACGGACTCCAATAGGCTTTGCTGGAACTCCACCAACAATCGTGTATGGTTCAACGTCTTTCGTAACAACCGCCCCCGCTGCCAGAATAGCCCCTTTCCCAACATATACTCCTGCGGTAATTATCACACCATACCCTATCCAAACATCGTCTTCAATTATAATTGGCTCCTTAGTTCCACCTTGTCTATTCATGGGAATATCCATTCTATCAAAATTGTGGTTAGCAGCTATAAATGCGCAATTGGGCGACATCATCACATCTTTTCCTATTCTTAATTCTCCATTTATGTATGCATTATCCCCAATTGAGGATCTATCGCCTAAAGATACCTTCGCAGAAAATGAAATATGCCTACCAATATCTACCTTTTCCCCGCACTCATCAAACATCATTTTTGCAGAGACTCTCTTTATATATGAACTAATAGGCCAGCTATACCCACACTGATAATGAGGCAACCATCCTCCTAAGACAACATATATTAAATATCCTATTGCTTTCATGACTTTTTTCATTATGATTCCACCATTCTATCTTGTGAACATTCTTCTCTCAAGAAACCAAGATTCCGGTAACATGGAAAACAGTATTCCGGAGCAGAAACCACCATTGATTGGCTTGATTAAACTCATAAGGAATCGAACGAATGTCAAGCCCAGAGCCACTTTGCGGGGCATAAGCCGACTCTACATTTGTGACATTTCTTGTATTCTTCATAATTGCCAATTGGTTTCCTTATCACCGGACTGCATGGATGCCAAGACTGGAATATTCACCTGCGCAATTCCGATTAATTTAGCAACGAATTATACAATTCAAGAACCTTTTGCATATGAATATCTATTCCGAATTTATTTTTAACCGTTTCATACGCAGCATTACTAATATTAATTCTCTTCTCTTGATTACTAATCAAGTCAAGCAATAATACTTCTAATCTTTTAATATCACCCGGCTCAAACAGAAAACCGTTTTCACCGTCTGAGATTGCTTCCGGAATTGCTGCAATGTTTGTTGCAATGTTGGGAATGCCATATGCCATAGTTTCAAGTATTGTCATTGGCAACCCTTCATTATATGATGGTAAAATATTTAGCATAGTTTTATTAAAGCAACTTTCTCTTTGATCATTAGTCAGCCATCCTTTATAATAAACTATGTCTGTCAACTTCATACGTTCTATTTTTTCTTTAATGTTATTATCACGATCCGCACCATATAAGCTAAATGATACATCTGACGGAATTTTATCTCGTATCTGACTGATTGCTTGTAGTAAATCGTCAATTCCTTTTCTCTTAATCATATGTGCAAGAAAAAGGATTTCTTTCGAGTCTGAATTGTATTGATTTGAACTATAACACGGTACAGCATTATATATGACTTCAATTCTAGTCTTATGTTTTGTAACATCTGCATATACATTTTTCCACTCTTTACCTAGAGCAATTATTACATCTGCATATTGCATCATATTACTTACAACATGCTTTCCTATTGTCGGAAGATTCTGATACCAATCCTGAAAAGAAGCTGAATGCAAATGGGCTACCGTTTTACACCCCAATTTTCTAGCCTTACGCATAATCAAACCTTCTCTAATCGAACTACCACCATGAGACATATGCACATGTACTATATCAATATCATTTTTTTTAATAGTCCTAGAAATTTTAATATATGCATTTAGTGAAAAAAACAATTTTTTCAGCTTACCGCCGTGAGTAGTTGAAGGAATGTACATCAAATTTGTCTTCTCACAAAATTCTTTATTACTCATATAATTCTTAGCGACTGTTAACATTCCCCCTAAAGAAGTTTCATCAACGCCAATCATTAGAACATTCATTTTTGATCTACCTTTCTACCAAAGCCCCTTTTTCATCATAAGACTTATAAATATCCTTGAAATGCTTTTTACTCTTTGTTTCTACTGTCGTTTTCTGCCAGCAACTTATAAAATTCCTCTCCTGACTTTCTCCAACTATATTTGCCGAGTGCAAAGTTTGCATCGCATACTGCTTCTTTCATTTTATCTTCAACATTTATATCATACTTATATGGGTCAATATAACGAACTGTATTTCCATACACCTCCGGCAAACAAGCAGCATTTGAACAAATCACCTCTGCACCTTGGCTTAATGCTTCAAGTGGCGGAATGCCAAATCCATCATAAATTGATGGATAGATAAATGCTCTACAATGCTTAAGTAATTCTTTCACTTCCACATCAGAAACAAATCCTAGAGCAATAACATTATTCAGCTGCTCGAAAGAATTTCCCGTTCCCTTTGATTTTGCGCCTGCAAGTACAAACAGACTATCTGGATTTCTTTTCGCAACTTCATAAACCCATTTTGTGTTCTTCATAATCGACATACTTCCAAGCGTAAAGTAGTAACCTTTATCTTTCAAATCATTACGCAACAAAATATTCGAGTTTCCCTTTATCTGTTTTATATGCTGCCACGCATTTCCAATAACTGTTATACGATTTGGATCAATTCTATAAGTATCTATTAATTGGTATTTTGAAAATTGTGTTACTGTAACAATCTTTATTTTACTTTTTGATACTCTACTGAAAATTAATCGGTGATAGATTCTCGAAAGTCTTCCATGTAAGGACGTTCCGAACTCCGGATGTAATTTATAAGCTATATCGTGAATTACAATTATTCCATCTAACGCACACAACGGACATGTATTATTAAAGCTAACTCCCGTTAAATTATGTGCCTTTAGATATCTAGGAAAAGATATTTGCTCCCACAAATTTCCCTTTATATTTCCATATCTTTCCACTTTAATATTCTGCAATTCTGGCACTTTATCTGCGTATTCTGGAACAACCAACACAAATTCATTTTTTTTGCAAATTTGATCTATTACTAATAATATTTCCCTTGCATATCTCATCACTCCAGTTTGTCTTTGTGCAAACAATAATCCGTTAAATGCATATTTCATGGTTTTTATTATGCTCCTTATAGATTTCTTTTGATCCATCGTTTCATTGAATGCGGTATTAATGACTTTATTAAACTCTCATATTTACGCACCCCTATGAAATCACTATAATATTTTTCAAGACCAGCCCACCCTTTTAATTTATATAGCAAAAAAAGATTCTTTCGCTCTACAGGTTCCATGCACGGTTTATTCAATTGGGCGTTTCCAATGGCAATATCATAAAACGTACTATTCTTTAATTCCAACACATTCTCACACTTATTTAAAAGAGATTTTCCTTTATCTGTATTAACAATAATAGACGATATTCCTTTGCTTTCGTCCCAACCATTTTTTCCAATATAATCAGGGTGTTGTCTTTCTATTCCCCAAAAATCACCAATGGTGATATCTCCTGGCCTATTTTCACTAGCATATTTGCAATGATAACAATTTTCTCGATATATCCAGCCTTTAATAAAATAAAACAGATACGATGAACCACTTTGCCATAAAGTAATATTTTTCTTCTTTTTATTTCGTGTTTCAACTGTCATCCTACCATTAATTCCCCATCCTAATTTCTTATCTCGAAATGTAAAAAATGTGAGAATGCCATTATGCTTTTCTTCAAAATATCGAAGGTATGACTGAAACATTTTTTCGCTAGGAACCCCATGACAAATAATATCTATCGTAAATAAATTTTCATATTCCTTACCTAGGTAGGCACGTAGACCGGCCACCTGACATGGTGTTCCTGAAAATAAAACCGTTTTCTCTTCCTCTAAAAATTTTTTTACTTTTTTATATGAGTTCCCAATTCTGCTATGAACATATTTTGAACCCTGTAAATACAATAATTTGTCTAGTTCATCAATATATCGGTGTTCAACACCATAGTCTTTCGTAAAGGCTGCGCCGAATACAATTCCATTTTCTTTTATAATTTTTTCAGCTATTGCAGCAAAAATTCCTCCAGATGCAGATTCAGTTGCCTGCTCCCTATTCTTTGAAATTGCCGCATATGCATTTATAGGGGTATGGATTTCATTAACATTCTGAAAGGCGCATACTTTTGTGCATTTTTTACATCTTATACAAACACTCTCGTCAATCCGAGGATACAAAAATCCATCTTCATCTTCTTGCATAGAAATTGCATTCTTTGGACAAATATTCTCGCAAGCTCCGCAACCACAGCAATTAATTTTATTCTTAAACAAATTTGGAACATTGCCACTATTCATTAACATTCTCCCTTTTCTGAGACAATAAAACTCTTCATCATTATAATTATTCTATTTAAAAGTTTCTGGCATAATAGTGAGTAATCATTCTGCCTCAAATTAGTTAAACCAACCCTTGTAATCATTTTACTACGGAACCTCTTCATGCCAGCGAAAAGGAATATCCCCCTCTAGAGCAAAAGCATAATACTAGAAGATACTTTTTCTAGTAGCAATATAAAACAACTTATCGTCCATGTTTTTTTATTGCATTAGTTACAGCAACTAAATATTTCTTATCCTGTTCTCTATATTTATTGAGCAGCTTATCCACTGTGCTATAATCAATATCAGCCTCTATATCCTTCAAATCAGGATTTCCCTCTGTTCCTCTCTGGGGAATATCAAGTTTTTTCAAGATATCCCTTATTCTCATACTTGCCTTTTCAGGATAGAAGGAAAGAAATTTCTTATGAAACTGAATAGAAAATGCCGTTGCATGAAAGGAGTCCGCAATAACATATTCCGCATCTCTTATGAGTCCCAGATACTCTTCAACACTAGGGCACCACACCAATTTGCCTGGACGAATCACATCATGCCAATTATAGGAAATATTTAACAATTCAAGTCCTTTTTCCTTAGCCAAACTACTGGCAAAAGCATCAAGTTTTTTATCATGATGCAGATTATATGTAACAACATATTTTCTTTTTTTAAAGTTATCTGATGCAAGTTGTTTCCACAAATCACTCGTTCTATAAAGCGTTGGATCAAGCACCTGAACAACATCTTCAACACCTATTTCATTTAATGATGCAATACTTTGACTTTCCCTCACGGAAATGTACTTGTATTTTTGAAGCAATTCAGAAATATTTTTTCTTTCATCTTGCTCTATATTTTGTCCAATACTAGATGCATAAGAAAAACAAAACGCGTCATCAGAAACAAAATCAAGATAATATGCTGGTTCAACGCCTTCATTCCAAAAACTATTCCATATCTGATCGCTTCCCGTACAGTATGCATCTGCTTTAGGCGGATTCTTTTTTAATTCTTCATTACTATAATAAGACTCTTTGCTCAGATGGATATACTTACTTAGAAACCGATTGAATACTTTTTCTTTCTTAATATATGAAATAAGCATTATCGCTTTCGCAGCATACAAAAGCACAGGATTTCTTGAAAGTTTTTTGCTCTTATTTTTAAGACGCTTTAACGCTCCGCCTTTTGTATCCAACTGTCTAATGAAATCTATCGTTTGACATTCAAATCCAAGATCCTCAAAAGTCTTTTGCGTCGCATAAGTTTGAAGCACTGATCCATAATTACAATTACGATGGATTGTGATATTATCTATTTTCATTTATCAGTTTTCCTTCCTATACTTAATGGCCAGACCGAGAATCTTTCGATCATCCACCAAATAGCGTTTTGCCATGCGCTTTGGATCCTGTGTAATTCTATAAAGCCATTCTAATCCATGATTCGACATCCAACGAGGAGCTCTTTTAATATTACCTGCCTCAAAATCAAAACTTGCACCCAAACCAAAAGAAATTGGCACTCCAAGTTCTTTACAATAATGGTACATGAACTTCTCTTGCTTTGGACATCCCAAGCCAACAATCAAAATGTCCGGTTTAGACTCTTTAATCATCGATTTAATCTTATCCATTTCCATTTGATTATTTTCAAAACCAAATGGTGGAGAGTATGTACCAACAACCTGTAATCCCTTAAATTTATTTGCAAGATTCTCTGCCGCTTTCGCTGCTACACCTTCAGCTGCACCTAAAAAGAATAACCTATATCCTTTTTTCGTAGCCATATCGCACAAGAGCGGAAACAAATCCGAGCCTGAAATTTTCTCTTTAATCGGCGTTCCATACCATTTTGCAATCCACAGTAACGGTTTACCATCCGTCAAAATCAATGAAGCATTTTCATAGACCGCCTTTAATTCTTTACTCGTTTCAAGCTGCACAATGTGGTCCACATTAGGTGTTACTACGTATGCACTTTTATTTTCTTGAATCAACTGATCAATAGCCTGCAATGTTTCCTGCATTGTCAAATTATCAATCTCTGTATTCATAAATTTCATTCTAGACATTTTTCCGTCCTCACTACAAGCCTGTTAGCACCGAACCTTAATCAACTCTGCATCACCAACAACCAAGCATCTACCCAGCCCAGCCGACAGAAACATTGTTTCTCCCTTGCTGAACCGCATTGGTTTCTGCTCTGCATCCATTGTCTGCACTTCACCATATCCGCTCAGGCACATCAATACCTGAAAAGAAGTGTCCATCACAGAAAAGGCAAAACCCTTTGTGACCTGAATCCGTTCCGTTTCAAAATATTTGCAGCGGCAAAGTAGTTCACGAGAGCAGCCAGAATAGTACTTCACCATTTTCGGTTTCTGGCTCACATCCGGTGCGACCTTCATATCCATAACCTGAACTGCCTTATCAAAGTGCAGTTCACGCTTTTTACCGTTCTTATCCACGCGATCATAGTCATAGACGCGGTAAGTCACATTGGAGCTTTCCTGGATTTCAGCCACCAAAATCCCTTTGCCAATACCATGCACTGTACCCGCCGGAACAAAATAGGTATCGCCCTTGTGGACTGGAACTTTTTGCAGGTGCTTATCCAGTGTTCCCGTTTCAACCGCTTTTCGGAGGATTTCCTCCGTTACCTCATGCTGAAAGCCGTATATGAGACTCGCACCCTCATCAGCATCAATGACATACCACATCTCGGTCTTGCCGTTGTCACCTTCGTGTTCTCTCGCATAGTCATCACTAGGATGAACTTGAACGGACAAGTCTTTCTTGGCATCGATGAATTTCACCAGTACAGGCAACTCACCGTTTTCAACTTTTGTGCCGAGGTATTCCGGATGTACTTTCAGCACTTCAGCCAGTGTTTTTCCTTTATATGTACCATTTGTCACATAACTTGGACCGTCCGGATGAACCGAACATTCCCAAGTTTCTGCTAATGGTGTTAAATCGATCTTTTTACCATATTCTTCCCGAA
>OGCQ01003389.1_pt1 | contig 14386 bp, 12 predicted proteins | sample 1570161 | NCBI WGS metagenome assembly OGCQ01 (sample SAMEA4384402, study PRJEB24528) | human gut metagenome
TCTTTTTTATAGAAATATCACAAAAAGAAAAGGTTTGGTTTTTGACCTATCTATGTTATAATTATGCACGTAAGTCAAATACTATGAAACAAATTCACAGAACAGGAAGTGTCATTATGTATAAAATTGATTTTAATCAGCCTTGCCATATCCACTTCATCGGAATTGGCGGCATCAGTATGAGCGGACTCGCTGAGATCCTTCTTGAAGAAGGCTTCACAGTATCCGGATCCGATAACAAAGAATCGGCACTTACGGATCATCTGTCTCAGAATGGTGCAACCGTATTTTACGGTCAGAAAGCTTCCAATATTATAGACGGTATCGACCTTGTAGTTTATACCGCAGCGATCCACGAAGACAACGAAGAATTTGCAGAAGCAAAGCGTCAGAATCTTCCGATGTTATCCAGAGCAGAATTACTCGGTCAGCTTATGACTAACTATAAGACACCTGTTGCTATATCCGGTACACACGGTAAGACAACCACAACCTCTATGCTTTCTCATATTGCTCTTGCAGCAGACCTGGATCCGACAATCTCTGTCGGCGGTATCCTGAAAGCGATCGAAGGCAATATCCGTGTCGGCGGACCTGACCTTTTTATTACGGAAGCATGCGAATATACCAACAGTTTCCTGCACTTTTTCCCAAAAATCGGTATTATTCTGAATGTGGATGCGGATCACCTGGACTTTTTTAAAGACCTGGACGATATCCGTAATTCTTTCCACCTTTTTGCTAAGCTTCTTCCGGAAAACGGAACTCTCGTCATCAACGGAGATATTGATAAAATTGAAGAGATCACCTCCGATCTTTCCTGTCGTGTTATCACTTTTGGCAAAGAAGCTTCCCTGGATTACAGTGCAGCCAATATTACTTATAACGAACAGGGCAATGCCTCTTTCGATGTCGTAAAAGACGGACAGAATGTTGCACATCTCGCTCTTGCAGTTGGCGGTGAGCACAACGTATATAACGCACTTGCGGCAATCGCAGTTGCCGATATTCTTGGTGTTCCTGCGGAGACGATCCAGACAGGTCTTGCTTCCTTCCACGGAACAGACCGCCGTTTTGAATACAAAGGTGAAGTCGACGGAGTGACTATCATTGATGATTACGCACACCATCCGACAGAGATCGCAGCAACTCTGAAAAGCGCTGCACATTATCCACATAAAAAGCTGTGGTGTATTTTCCAGCCACATACTTATACCCGTACAAAAGCATTATTCTCAGAATTTGCTGAAGCACTCGCACATGCAGACCATGTAATCCTTGCTGACATCTATGCAGCGCGTGAGACAGATACTTTAGGCATCTCTTCTGCACAGCTTGCAGATGCAGTCAAAGAACATGGATGTGACGCAACTTATCTTCCAAGCTTTGCAGCCATCGAAGAATTCGTCACCACCCATTGCCAGCCTGGCGATCTTCTGATCACAATGGGTGCCGGAGATGTTGTAACCATTGGGGAAGACCTGTTAAAAGCCTGATTTTCTCCAATATTTGCGAAATTTTATCTGTAATAACAAAAATTTCCGTCAGAAAATTCTTTTTTACAATCTGGGATGATGTTATAATGAACAAAGTCAGAAAAGAAAGGAAGCGGAAATTATGAGTGCACTTATTTTGCGCAATCATTCCCACAATAACATAACGATCGTGGAGAATGACTTTATCGATCATTATATGGTATCTGCGAACGGAGAATATGTAAAAGTCTATCTTCTTCTTCTCCGTTATCAGAATATCCCGGAGCAGCTTCCGGATATCCCGCAGATGGCAGACCTTCTGGAGAATACCGAAGGCGATATCCTGCGCGCACTCAAATACTGGGAAAAAGAAGGAATTCTTTCTCTCGAATATGACGAAACAAATGAACTCGCCGGAATCTGTATCGGAAAAGCACCAACTCATCAGACACCTGTCAAAGCGGCTTTCCATACACCTTCCGCACAGTCTGCTTCCGTTCATGAAAAATCTCCGGTCGCGCAGTCTGATGGAAATACCACTGTTTCAGACAAAGCTGCCGGTCAGAATCTTCCTGCATCAAGACGTTCCCTTGCTGCAAGAAGAGAATTAAAGCAGATTCTTTTTATTGCTGAACAATATCTTGGCAAAACCTTATCCCGTACCGATGTTGATGCGATTACCTACTTTTATGATTCCCTTGGTTTTTCCGCAGACCTGATCGAGTATCTGATCGAATACTGTGTGGAGAACGGACATAAGAGCATGCATTACATTCAAAAAGTAGCACTTTCATGGGCAGATGAACATATTACAACCGTCGATCAGGCACGTAATTCCTCTGCATTTTACAACAAAACCTGCTATTCTATCCTGAATGCATTTGGCATCAAAGGGCGGGGACCTGCATCTGCCGAACTGGATTATATCCGCAAATGGCTGGAGGATGGGAATTTCGAACTGGATCTCATTCTGGAAGCATGCAACCGCACCATCAGTGCGATCCACCAGCCAAGTTTTGAATATACTGACAAGATTCTCGAAAACTGGAAGACGGGCAACGTTCGTACACTGGCAGATGTTGAGCGTCTTGATTCTGCCTTTGAGCAGGAAAAAGACCGAAGGAAAACTCCTTCGGGGCAAAACCGTACACCTTCTGCCCAGCAGCCTTCCAAATTCCGTAATTTTGAAGAACGTTCTTACAATATGGACGAGCTTACCAAAAAATTATTACGCAGTAACTAAGAAAGGGGAACACTGTGCCGTTAACTAATTCACAATACAATGCGCTGATGCGCGTATATGAAGAAAAAAGAGCGAAGAGCCGCGACCTCGCGAATCTTCACTACGAGCGTGCCTGCCAGAAGGTTCCGGAGCTTGCATCGATTGATGCCTCTATTTCTTCTGCCAGCCTTGATCAGGCGAAAAAGCTGCTCGCAGGCGATGACACTGCCCTCGCTTCTTTGAAGGAAGAGATCCGGTCTCTTTCTGACAGACGCCGCCGACTCCTTTCCGACGCCGGATTCCCGGAAGACTATCTGGAACAGCATTTTGAATGTCCGGACTGTCAGGATACCGGCTATGTCGGCACGAAAAAGTGCCATTGCTTTTTAAAAGCGATCATTGATCTGTTCTACACCCAGTCCAACTTAAAAGGGCTTCTCGAACAGGAAAATTTTGAACATTTTAATTTTGATTATTATTCATCCAATTATAGAGACCGGCTTTCCGGTCAGAATTCCCGCGAGCTTGCAACGCGGGCTTATCAGGAATGTATGAATTTCATCCACAATTTTGATACCGAACATGGTAATCTGCTCCTTTTTGGGAATACTGGTATTGGGAAGACATTTCTCAGTCACTGCATTGCAAAAGAAGTAATGGATTCTCTGCATTCCGTTCTTTACCTGACTGCCTCTGAATTTTTCGATGCGCTCCTTGAAAAAGCACTGACCCGGAATGATGAGAGCTGTCTTTTATATGAGCAGATCCACCAGTGTGATCTGCTGATCATTGATGACCTGGGAACCGAACGAAATACAGACTTTGTCGTTTCTCAGCTTTTTGTGTGTTTAAATGATCGGATCCTGAACAGGAAATCCACGATCATTTCTACTAATCTTACTCTGGAGGAAATCAAGACGAACTATACAGAACGTACATTTTCCCGGATAAGCAACCATTATAAGATACTTCGCCTTGCCGGTGATGATATCCGCATTCAAAAGAAACTTATGTACAGGGAGGAACACTGATGTTACATCGAAGTGAACGAATTCTGGATAATATTCCAGTTGGCTCTCTCGGCATTATTGCTGTAGACGGCTGTGAAGAGATGGGAAATAAAGTCAATGACTATCTCGTAAAATGGAGAAAGGAAGAGACTCGTTTCCAGAAAGACAATCTTGTTTTCAACGGCTACGAAAAGCCGAACTATCTGATCAACGCAAAAGTACCGCGTTTTGGATCTGGTGAAGCCAAAGGTATTATCAATGAGTCTGTACGTGGAAAAGACCTTTATCTGATGGTCGATGTCTGCAACTACAGCCTGACTTATTCGCTCAGCGGCAATACCAACCATATGTCACCGGACGACCATTTCCAGAACCTGAAGCGTGTCATCGCCGCTGTAGGAGGAAAAGCACGTCGTCTGAACGTCATTATGCCTTTCCTGTATGAAAGCCGCCAGCACAAGAGAAGCGGCCGTGAATCACTGGACTGTGCACTTGGTCTGCAGGAGCTTGTCCGCATGGGTGTTGACAATATCATCACTTTCGATGCACACGACCCACGTGTCCAGAATGCGATCCCGCTGAACGGATTTGAGACGATCCGTCCGACTTACCAGTTCGTAAAAGGACTGTTAAAGCATGTGCCGGATCTTCAGATCGATGCCGATCATATGATGGCAATCAGCCCGGATGAAGGTGCAACCGGACGTGCAATCTACTTTGCCAACGTACTCGGACTCGACATGGGTATGTTCTACAAACGCCGTGACTACACAACCATCGTAGACGGACGTAACCCGATTGTAGCACACGAATTCCTTGGCTCTTCCGTAGAAGGAAAAGACGTAATCATCCTCGATGATATGATTTCGTCAGGTGACAGTATCCTCGATGTAGCACGCCAGCTCAAGATGCGTAAAGCAAAACGTATCTACGCTGCTGCAACCTTCGGACTTTTCACAAACGGTATGGAAAAATTCGACCAGGCTTACGAAGAAGGACTGATCAGCGGAATCCTCACAACAAACCTGATCTATCAGACACCGGAACTGCTCAGCCGTCCTTACTACATCAACTGCGACATGAGCAAGTACATCGCACTGGTGATCGATACACTGAACCATGATGCTTCTATCAGCAGCATCCTTGATCCAAGCGAACGTATCCAGAATGTAGTTGAGAAATATAAAAAAGGGGAAGCGATCGATTAATTTATACGAGCGAAATTTTTCCGCTATATGACAAAAAATACTGCTTGAATATCATTTTCTGATATCTAAGCAGTATTTTTATTTAACATTCTTCTTTCGGCAGTCCTTCTACCTCTACTCCCCATTCTTTCATTTTTTTCAGAAACAGCTCTTTGTTAATCTCATGCAACGCATCCTTCTCCCCATACATTTTTCCAAACACTTCAAAATTTGCTACAAAGCTGCTATATGGATGCAATGACGCATAGCTGAAAGTTTCACTTGCAGAACTGCTGTTCCCAGATTTTTTCTTGATAAATAAAACTCCCTCTCCACAATGGCTTTCCTCAGATACAACCAGTTTTACTCGCAAATCCTTCCACAAATAACGTTTTGACAGGAAAAGAAACTTTCGGATACAGCCTTTTTTATCCATCTTTAAACGGTAACTTTTTCTGCTGGTGACTACCACATAAACTGGAACAAGAGCTATAAAAAATGGAATAAAGATAGCAATCAGTACTGGATTCTTCCAGATAAAGATTGGATATATGATAAAACCTAAAAGTAAAAGCCAAATAGCAGCCGCGAGTAAGATCCAGGCGGTTCCATTTCTTCTGGACTGTAATCTTCCCTTTTTGTCCTGAAAAATATCAAAGTTTTTCGGTCGCTCTGTTTCAAAATCCACTCCCCATTCTTTTAATTTGGAAAGCAGCTCTTCCTTCTCTGCCGCCATTATTTCACCGTTTATATAAATAGAATATCTTTGCCCCGCTAATATTGGTCTATGCATTTTGAAATTAATACAGAAACTCCCTATTGGATGTCTTATTGGAAAAAGTTCACAATTACTGCTTTGCCTCGGCTGATGCTTACATGCTGCCAAAAATAAAGCTTCATCATAACAATATTCCCCCACATTTATTCTCAATTGTTTAATTTTAAATTCCTCCCATGTATACTTTCTTTTATAAAGCCATGTTTTAACCAAAACTCCCGTTTTATCCAAGATCAACTCTCGATCCATATTTCGACAAAGCAGATAAATACGCAAGATTATCACTATTGAATAGGCAATCGCAAACACAATGCTCATCGCTCTACCCTCTTCCTTATTAGGATCCGGCATATTCACTGCACAATATAGCAAAAATATGTCAAACCCTATCAAACAAATACTAAATCCGCATATACTGTCTATAAAAAAGTCTTTCCACTTTTTATCCGATTTTATAATTAATACATCTTTCTCCTGTCCCATTTTGATTACCTTTTTACAGGAAGAGCGAATCTTTCTCCGCTCTTCCTGTCTACATATTGCTTTTATCGCTCTCTCAATTGATTCATTTTAAACATAAAATATTTTCGAGCCCTCTCCTGTTGTTTTTTTGTCTTTGAACTCTTTTTAACCACAGGATTTGACTTTCTTTTATTTTGTAAAACATAACTTTTACACTCATCCAAGGAGCCAACTGCTTTCTAACTCTGTTTTTAGTTTTTTACTCTTCTTTCGGCAGTCCTTCTACCTCTACTCCCCATTCTTTCATTTTTTCCAAAAATAACTCTTTATTAATCTCATGCAGAGCATCTTTTTCTCCATACATCTTTCCAAACACCTCAAAGTTTGCCACAAAACTGCTGTATGGGTGCAAAGATGCATAGCTGAAAGTTTCACTTGCAGAACTGCTGTTCCCAGATTTTTTCTTGATGAATAAAACACCCTCTCCACAATGACTTTCCTCCGATGCAACCAGTTTTACTCGCAAATTTTTCCATTGGTAATGCTTTGATAGGAAAAGGAATTTTCTGGTACAACCTTTTTCGTCCATTTTTAAACAATAACTTTTCCTACTGATTATTACTTTGTAAACTATCAGAAAAACGATGCCAAATGGAATCGAAATAAATAACATGCCCATATCTTTTAATACAACAATTGGAAACATTAAACACGCGCACATTATTAATACCAGAACAAACGAAAATATTTTCCAGCCATATCCATTTCGTCTTGTACAAATTCCTCCTGACTTATCATAAAATATAGACTCATCCATCACTCTTACCTTTTCAATAGCTACTCCCCATTCTTTCATTTTTTTGAAGAAAAGGTCTTTATCAATTGCACAAACTTCACCTTCTACTACATAAGTTCTACTTCCATTCTTCCCTGTACCAAAATAGAACGGTTCATGTAATCCGCAAAAATTGATCACAAAACTATTAAAGGGATGTTGAAACATAAACATTGCACATTTATATTTTCCTTCCGGTATCGCATTCGTTGACATTAAAATACTTTCTTTATAATCCCCATACTTTACACGCATTTGTCTATTTTTCAGTTCATCCCATGTATACATTTTTTTGTACAAAAAACACTTTATACAACATCCTGTCTCATTTAATGTCAATACCTTACTGTCTTGTATCCAAGAAAACAATGAATAAACCAATCCGATCATTGGAGGCGAAACTATTGCAAATACTACAGGTGGTTTTAATAAAAAGCACCACATTAGTTCTAATATCAAACTCGCAATAACTGCTTCTTTTCTGAATTTCATCCATTTTTCATCTGATTTTACAACCAATATTCTATTATTTTCTTCTTCCATTTCCTCATCACCTACTCTTCTTTCGGCAGCCCTTCTACCTCCACTCCCCATTCTTTCATTTTTTCCAGAAACAGCTCTTTGTTAATCTCATGCAACGCATCCTTCTCTCCATACATTTTTCCAAACACCTCAAAGTTTGCCACAAAGCTACTGTATGGATGCAAAGATGCATAGCTGAATGTTTCACTTGCAGAACTACTATTCCCAGATTTTTTCTTGATGAATAAAACACCCTCTCCACAATGACTTTCCTCAGATGCAATCAGTTTTACCCGCAAATCCTTCCACAGATAACGTTTTGACAGGAAAAGAAACGTTCGGATACAGCCTTTTTCATCCATCTTTAAACGGTAACTTTTTCTGCTGGTGACTACCACATAAACTGGAACAAGAGCTATAAAAAATGGAATAAAGATAGCAATCAGTACTAGATTCTTCCAGATAAAGATTGGATATATGATAAAACCTAAAAGTAAAAGCCAAATAGCAGCCGCGAGTAAGATCCAGGCGGTTCCATTTCTTCTGGACTGTAATCTTCCCTTTTTGTCCTGAAAAATATCAAAGTTTTTCGGGCGCTCTGTTTCAAAATCAACTCCCCATTCTTTTAATTTGGAAAGCAACTCTTCCTTTTCGACCGCCATTATTTCACCGTTTATATATATTGTATAATTTCTTGAAGTTACTAATATTGGTCGATGCATCTTAAAATTAATATTAAAACCACCCATAGGATACCTTATTGGGAAAAATTCACAATTACTATTTTGTCTCGGTTGACGCTTATATACCGCGAAAAATACTCCCTCATCATAACAAAATTCTCCTAAATTTTTTCGCAATTGCCTAATTTTGAAATCTTTCCACTCATACTTTTTTTCGTAAAAACATATTTTAGTCCAAATACCTGTTTTATCCAATACTAACTTTCGCCCTATATTTCTCCAAATCCGATAAATATTTAGCACCAGGAATATGTTTGCTATTATAAACATCAATGCTACACATTTTTCCAAAGTAACTGCTATTTCATGAGTTATTGCTCTACTCTTCCATAGATCATAGTTAAAAACTACCTCAACTACAATTTCCATTAATATAAAAAGAATTACCCCATTAACTCTAATCCTAAAATACTGTAACCATTCTTTATCTGATTTTATAACTAATACTTCTTTCTTTTCTTCTTCCATTTTGATTACCTTTTATAGGAAGAGCAAATTTACATTCACTCTTCCTATCTGCATATTACTTTTATCACTCTCTCAATTGGTTCATTTTAAACATAAAATATTTTCGAGCCCTCTCCTGTTGTTTTTTTGTCTTTGAACTCTTTTTAACCACAGGATTTGACTTGCTTTTATTTTGTATAGGATTTTTTTTGCTGCTTGACTTTCTGTATGGGAGTGATGCTACTACTCCCGCTGTCACTAAACCATTACCGATTCCAAAAATAGTACCAGAAACATTTTTAACAACATCTAAAATGGGTGTTTTCAATTCTATAATTGCATTAATACTAACTGCTGTACATAATGCTGTCATTCCACCTTTCCACAACGCTTCTTTCACATCACTTCCACTAATAATACTACAAATAGTTGTCCCTATTCCTGATATAAAAGCACTAGTCAAAGTAACATATAAATTATTTATTGTCACTCCGTCTACAAGTCCTGCCAAAGCTGCAACCGCCAAGTCTCCAATTCCAAACTCCTGTCCCGTTGCCTTTGCCGCAATATAACATGTCGCCACGTTTGTTACCATTCCGAGTACACCAAGCCCCACTTGAGCTGCTGTAATTACAAACATCCCTGCATCATCCCGATACATCACCGGATTATCATCACAGTAAGCATACAGATTCTTCTCCGTCAGCTGCTCTGGATCCTTCGTCAGTACACTCGCATCATCTGCATTCAGGAATCTTCTCACCTTCGGGTCGTAGTATCTTGTCTGCAGATAGTACAGTCCTGTCTCCTGGTCGTAATAGTAGCCTCTGTAACGCAGCGGATTGATCTTTGCAAGACCGAATCCTGATGCATCTGATGACACCAGAACTTCTCCCCATGCATCATATCTATATACTACAACCTGACTTCCTTTACTGTCAACAATCCTGATGATGTCTCCCTGAAGGAGTCTTCCAGCCCGTTTTTATTTCTGCAAATTACTTCCTTCAGAACCTTTCCCTTTCTCTTCCAACACTTCTATCGTCTTGCAGATCACCTCCGGTATCGGTACTCCCATCAGTCCTGCATTCTCTACAATTGACACTGCTTCATTTACTATAAATGCAATACACACCGTATCCCTCAGATAACTTGTCCCCATCAGCAGATCCAGTCTTACTGCAATCAATACAAATAACAACACCATCCCTTTTCTGCATAATCCTTTCCACCCTGCTCTGCTTTCCAATGTCCCGCTTTTTGATTTCGGACTCTTTTTAAATACAACTGGCAGTAAAACACCTCCGGTAAACCAGTCAATTCCCATAAACAGGATTAATGTTTCAAGCGCTGTATCCCAGCCACCAAATAAATTTACCACCAGACTGATCAGCGCACTTCCTGCTATAAATATCTTCTGTTTCATTTGATCTTCTCCTTCAACACAAAAGCAGTTGGCTCTGATCTTTTGAAATGTAAAATATAACTTTTACACTCATCCAAGGAGCCAACTGCTTTCTAACTCTGTTTTTAATTTTTTACTCTTCTTTCGGCAATCCTTCTACCTCTACTCCCCATTCTTTCATTTTTTCCAGAAACAGCTCTTTACTAATCTCATGCAGAGCATCTTTTTCTCCGTACATCTTTCCGGGCACCTCAAAGTTTGCTACAAAGCTACTGTATGGATGCAAAGACGCATAGCTAAAAGTTTCACTTGCAGAACTGCTATTCCCAGATTTTTTCTTAATGAATAAAACACCCTCTCCACAATGACTTTCCTCCGATGCAACCAGTTTTACCCGCAAATCCTTCCACGGATAATGTTTTGACAGGAAGAAAACCTTTCGGGTACAGCCTTTTTTATCCATCTTTAAAATATAACTTTTTTCAAGGCAAACAATACTCAAAATAATAAATAACGCAATAAGAAACGGACTAAATACCACTATCAGTACACCACTTTTTAATACAAAGATAAATAATTCCAATAAATATATTAATACAATTCCAAGACAGAATGTCAGACATTTCCAGCCATAACCATTCCTTTTTGTTTGCATTTTCCCTTTTTTATCAAAGAATATTTTTCTATCTAATGTACGAACAGAATCTATTTTAACTCCCCATTCTTCCATTTTCTTCAAAAAAAGTTCTTTATCAATAGCGCACATTTCTGCTTTTACTGAAACGTATCTATTAGGCGACAAATGCGGATTATGCATACCTGTAAAATTCACTTGAAAACTACTTAACGGATGTTTTAAAACATACCAATCACTCTTCCCTGTATTCGGAGGTTTTTCCTTGCACCTGGAAAGCAATACCCCTTCGTAATACATTCCCATATTTACTCTTAACTGTTTTGTTTCTATCTCATCCCACTTCATATATTTTTTATACTTTAAAAATTTTACAGTACATCCTGTTTCATCTAAAATCAAAACTTTTCCTTCGCTCCATAATATCCATAGCGAAATGGTAGATAATAGAATTCCTAAAAAAACTATGAATATTACATCACCAGAAATTATCGAAACCATCCAACATACTCCTATTTCGATCACAGCTATAATATTGCATTTCATCCATTTTTCATCTGATTTTACAACCAATATTCTATTATTTTCTTCTTCCATTTCCTCATCACCTACTCTTCTTTCTGCAGTCCTTCTACCTCCACTCCCCATTCTTTCATTTTTTCCAGAAACAACTCTTTACTAATCTCATGCAGAGCATCCTTCTCTCCGTACATTTTTCCAAACACCTCAAAGTTTGCCACAAAACTGCTGTATGGATGCAAAGATGCATAGCTGAAAGTTTCACTTACAGAACTATTATTCCCAGATTTTTTCTTAATGAATAAAACACCCTCTCCACAATGGCTTTCCTCCGATGCAACCAGTTTTACCAGCAAATCCTTCCACGGATAACGTTTTGATAGAAAAAGGAACTTTCGGATACAGCCTTTTTCATCCATCTTTAAACGATAACTTTTTCTACTGGTGACTACCACATAAACCGGAACAAGAGCTATAAAAAATGGAATAAAGATAGCAATCAGTACTAGATTCTTCCAGATAAAGATTGGATATATGATAAAACCTAAAAGTAAAAGCCAAATAGCAGCCGCGAGTAAGATCCAGGCGGTTCCATTTCTTCTGGACTGTAATCTTCCCTTTTTGTCCTGAAAAATATCAAAGTTTTTCGGGCGCTCTGTTTCAAAATCCACTCCCCATTCTTTTAGTTTTGAAAGTAACTCTTCTTTTTCGACTGCCATCATTTCTCCATTTATATATTTAGTCCAATTAGTTTCGACTAAAATTGGTTTATGCATCTTAAAATTAATATTAAAACTTTCAAAAGGATATCTTATATTAAAAAATTCACAGTTACTATCTTGTTTCGGTTGATAATCATACGCAGCAAGAAATACTCCCTCTTCATAATACTTCCCTAAATTTTTTCGTAATTGTTTAATTTTTAAATCACTCCATTTATATTTTTTCTTGTAAAACCACATTTTTGCCAAAACACCTGTTTTGTCTAAAATCAAAACTCTTCCTATGTTTCTCCAATATCGATAAATATTTGATAGCACTAATAGGACCAATATTGTCAACATAAATATTAATTTCTGCACATCCTGTTTTGTTCTCATAATATCTGTCAATACAAAATATATTAACATTACACAAATTAGTACTACACTTATTACAATACTAAAAATTTTTCCAATAAGATAGCCTATCCACTCTTGATCTGATTGTATAATTAACTTCTCCTGATCTTTTTCCATTTTCTTTCCTTCTAAAGAAAGGGGGACTATGTTTTTTCACAGCCCCTTTCTACATACTATTTTATCTATACCGCAGCTGATTCATCTTAAATACAAAATGCTTCCATACTTTTTCCCGCTGTTTCTTTGTTCTATTTTTTAACACTGTATTTGTCTTTTTTTGACTTTGTGTATAGTTTTTCTTCTTCCATTTCCTCATCACCTACTCTGCTTTCGGCAGCCCTTCTACCTCTACTCCCCATTCTTTCATTTTTTCCAGAAACAACTCTTTACTAATCTCATGCAGAGCATCCTTCTCCCCATACATTTTCCCAAACACTTCAAAATTTGCTACAAAACTGCTGTATGGGTGCAAAGATGCATAGCTGAAAGTTTCACTTACAGAACTGCTATTCCCAGATTTTTTCTTGATAAATAAAACACCCTCTCCACAATGACTTTCCTCCGATGCAATCAGTTTTACCCGCAAATCCTTCCACAGATAACGTTTTGATAGAAAAAGGAACTTTCGGATACAGCCTTTTTCATCCATCTTTAAACGGTAACTTTTTCTACTGGTGACTACCACATAAACCGGAACAAGAGCAATAAAAAATGGAATAAAGATAGCAATCAGTACTGGATTCTTCCAGATAAAGATTGGATATATGATAAAACCTAAAAGTAAAAGCCAAATAGCAGCCGCGAGTAAGATCCAGGCGGTTCCATTTCTTCTGGACTGTAATCTTCCCTTTTTGTCCTGAAAAATATCAAAGTTTTTCGGGCGCTCTGTTTCAAAATCAACTCCCCATTCTTTTAATTTGGAAAGCAACTCTTCTTTTTCGACCGCCATTATTTCAGCATTTATATATTGCTGAGTTTTTTGATTAGCCAAAATAGGTCTATGCATCTTAAAATTAATAACAACACTGCCAGAAGGATATCTTATGGAAAAAAGTTCACAATTACTGTTTTGTCTCGGTTGATGCTTGTGCTTCGTAAGAAATAATCCCTCATCATAACAATACTCTCCTATATTTTTTCGTACTTGTCTGAATTTAAAATCATTCCAACCATACTTTTTTTCTTTAAACCATAACTTAATCAAAATCCCCGTTTTATCCAATACTAATTCTCGTCCTATATTTCGCCAAATACGATAAATATCTAATATGAATAATATTGTAACTATTATCAAAGGACTGCTTAATAATTCTATTTCCCATTTAGGCACCGATGATGGATATAACAAAACAAAACTAATCCCTGCTATTATCCCCACACTACCAATAACATGTGACGTCGTATCAGCCTTTATTTCCTGTATCCATTCCTTATCTGATTTTATAACTATTATTTCGCTATTTTCTTTTTGTTCCATTACCTGACCTTTCACAGAAAGAGCAAATAACTCTTTGCTCTTTCCATACTTATATTGCTTTTATCTTTCTCTCAATTGATTCATCTTAAATATAAAATACCTTAACGCTCTCTCTTTTTGCTTCTTTCCACTATTTTTATTTATTGATTTTGACTTTCTTTGATTCTGCGTATGATTTTTCTTCGTATTTGTTTTTTGATGTGAAAATGATGCCACTATACCTGTTGTAGTCAAACTATTTCCCATTCCAAAAATGCCTGTTGATATTTTATTCACTACTATAGGTATATCTGACTTCACTCCTATTAATGAACTAACACTTACAGCCGTACATACTATCGTCATTCCACCTTTCCATAATGCTGTTTTCAAATTATCTCCACAAAATAAACTATAAAAAGTAGTTCCCACTCCTGATATAAGAATACTAGCTACTGTTGCATAAAAATTATTTTTTATGCAACCACCAACGAAACCAGCTGCGGCAGCAATTACCAAGTCTCCAATTCCAAACTCCTGTCCCGTTGCCTTTGCCGCAATATAACATGT
>OGCQ01003393.1_pt1 | contig 14369 bp, 9 predicted proteins | sample 1570161 | NCBI WGS metagenome assembly OGCQ01 (sample SAMEA4384402, study PRJEB24528) | human gut metagenome
ATTGTCTTCTGTTATACCTATTATAACTACAACTCCATTATGTTCAACTATTTCTCTTTTTTGATATCCTTTGTTTGGAACTTCTACAGTGTCAACTCTTAAACTAATAGTCTTTCCAGTATATACCAAGTCACTACTTACAGTATTTTCTTTCTCAATCATGGCATACCTCCATTAAATAATATGCTGCACTACTTGCTGAGTCAAAAAATTCGCTATCCTCATCATAATTTCTTCCCATACTCTTTACTTTTAATCCAAAGTACTCTAAATCTTCTTTACACTTATTATTTTCTATGAATATAATATTGTGCTTTTCATCTAATTTATTTTCTTTTATCTGTTCTTTTATTTTGTTTAGCTTTTGAGATTCATATATTGTTATAGGTATATTTACATCTACATTTACTATTTTATCGAACACAGTTATACTGTGATGTGATATTCCTTGATGTCTATCTCTTTTATCTGCAAAACTTATTCTAGGAATTGCTATAGGATTTCCACCTAGTTTTTTTACAGCATCTAGTATTTGTCCTTGTTCTATTCCTGTAAATCCGTATTTTGTTCCTGTTCCTGCAATCCCAGGCCCCATACTTACAAAGACTACATCGGCTTTTGCAATTTCTTTTGCAGTTATAAGCCCTGTATATATATTTATACACTCATAATCTCCACCAAAAGCATTTCCAATTGTTATAGTAGAATCTATCAATCCATTTTGTTTTAGATTTTTAACGTTCATACTTAGATAAAGTGGTAAGGCCGCTCCATCGGTCATTATATATGCTATTTTTTTGTCTGGATTATTTCTTTTATAAGATGCAACAAAAGGTGTCAACATACTGTGTAAAGTACCAACGACTACCGGTAAATTATCTAAACTTTCAAAGTTGTTTATTACATCGTGATATTTACTTTCATGGTCTTCTACACTATCTACAACTATTTGATACGGTGTATATCTAAGTTTCATAATATGCCCAGCAGAATCTAAATCAGATTCCATATTGTTAAGGTTGCTTATTACGAAATGATATCCTCCTGTACCAAGACTAAGCTCAACAGCAGTAGTGTTTAGTATAACTTCATCACCTACAGCTACCTTTCCAGTTATTTTAGGATAATTATATGCTCTTTGAATTTGTCCACTGACATTTACTCTTATATCTTCTAAATTATCATCACTGCTTTTTATAGATTCAACAATCCCCACTTTTTTACTAATCATATCATTACCTTCCCAAATTATCTATAAATTTTAATACTCTATTTTTTTCTATAATTTTTGTAAGAGAGAATTTCTCAGTAATTAAATGCATAAGTATTAAAAATACTAACCATGCTAGTCTAACTTTTATTCCATATCCAAGTGCCATTAAAACACCTATTGATATTCCTAAAACATTTGACCCTGTATCTCCCATCATGCCTCTAGCTTTTAAATCTGTATTAAAATATGCTAATACATTTGGAAGTATAAGAAGTGGAAATACCTTTGTATATCCTGTTAATGTTATATATATAGGTATCATTATTACTAAATAAGCTTTTATTGCCCTTCCTGGTCTTAAATCAAATAAATTCATTAAGTTTGTTGAAAGTGCTATTATTAATGTATTTACAATTATATCAACAATACTACTTGAAATACACACAGAAACAACTAATCCTACAAAACCTCCAAATAAAGCTTTGAAACCTCCTGTAGTCAGTTCTCCTTTAAATAGACTTTTAAAATGTCCTTTTAATCCACTTACATTTCTATTTCCTATTAAGTCGTCTAATGCACCTGCAAAAAACATTGCCATCATAGAAAATATATATAAAGCTAGACATAAAAGCCATACTATATTCAGATTATAGTTACTTGAACTTACAAACCATATATTGTTTAATGTTACAAAACCTAATATTATACTGTTTATTATAATCATTGGTAAGAATACAATTCCCATTCCAACTGGTATCATTTCATTTTTATAATTAGGTCTAATTACATTTCCGTTTACTAACATACTTTTAAATAGAGGTATCATAAAATATGTTCCTAAAAATCCTAATGCGAACAATATTGCATGAAAAATATATTGTGACATACAACTACCTCCATTCTTTTTTCTTTTGTCTTACTACTTTTTTGATATGATAAAATTGTTTACCTCTGTGTATAAACCCTTTTAAATCTCTTCCTGTTTCAGAATGAGTCATATTTACTAATACTTCTTCTATTTTGAAGTTATTTTTTAGTATGTCTATTGTCATACCAACTTCAACACCATATCCAAATGGTATTTCATCAAATATTTCAAGAACTTCTTTTTTAAATATTCTTTGTCCTGATAAAGTAGATGTAAGCTCTACTCCTGTCATTTCTTTAACAGACTCTTTAGCTAGATTTTTTACAAAACCTAGACCACCTTTTTTCTTTGCTGGAGGGAATTTTGCAATAGTTACATCACATTCATTATTTATAATAGGTGTTATTAATTTTTCAACTTCACTTGCAGTATTTCCTAAATCTCCATCTAAAAATCCTATTATGTCTGATTTTTTCATAGCTTCTTTTAAACCATTATTTAAGGCATATCCTTTACCTCTATTTTGGCTTTGTGTTATTACGTTTATTTTGTCGCTTTTTACACTTTTAGCAACTTCAGATGTCTTATCACTAGATCCGTCATCTACTACTATGATTTCGTCTATTTCTTTTATATCTTTGATACTTTCTAATGTATCTTTGATTTTATTTTCTTCGTTATAAGCTGGTATTATTATACTTATATAGCTCATATTATATCTCCTTATTCAAATTTTGTAAGTTTATTTTGAAAATGGCATTAAATCAGTAGTATTTTCACCTATACCATAATTTCCAACTTTACTTTCATCTTTTACTAACATAGTTAAAGATATTTTTCCTACTTCAGAATCTATATTATCTATAGTTGATATATTTAAATCTGAACATAATTTTATAAATTCTGATGTACTTTCTTCTCTTTGAACTGCTACTAAATATTTCTTTTCTGATTTTAATTTAGAGATAATATTTTTTTCTTTTACTTCAAAAGAGTTTTTCATATTTTCATCTTCATTTTCGCCTACTAAAACTACAGAATCATATGAAGCATAATCTTTATTTAAAGATTTAATTTCTATTAAGTCTAATTTTGCTAATTTTTCTAAATCACTTTTAGCAGTTTCTCCATTTAAAGAATCTATTATATAGTTTATGCAATCTTGAGATGATTTTATTTCTATACCTGTAGCCTCTGCTACTTCTTTTAATTTCAAATCCTGAAAATAATGTAGAATAACTACTTCCTGCAAATCTTCTGGAAGTTTTTTTATTGATTCTTCTATATCTATTTTATTCTCAATTACAGCAATTGGATTTTCCCCCTTATCTGGTAACTCTTCCATCACAATATCTCTTTTTTTCTTATAACTATCCCGACATAAATTTCGAGCAATCACATACAAATAATTAGCAGTCTTTCCCAAATGATGATACGATCTAAATGATCGAAAAAAGTGTTCAAATGTTGCTTGAGTAATATCTTCTGCATCACAGTCTGTGTATGTATGTAATCGACAATAATTCCGTATAGTTGAATAGTATTTTTTTACGAATACCTCTATAGCTTCTTCATCACCATTTTCTAATTTAGTAAACCAAGCTCTAGCTTCATCTTCCATTTCAGGTTTTTTTTCAGCTTCTTCGTGGAATTGTATGTATAGTTTTAATAACTCTGGTATTGGATTAGCTTCTACAGCTTCTTTATTACCCCAAAGTTTGAAAGCAACTATAAGTTTACCAAATTGAGTTCCATAATCACCTAAGTGATTTACTCTAACTACATTGTATCCTTGAGAATCATATATTTTATATAAAGCATTACCTATAACAGTAGTTCTTATATGTCCTATATGGAAAGGTTTAGCTATATTAGGAGATGAGAAATCTATTACTACAGCTTTATCTTGTCCTAAATCGCTATGTCCGTAATTTTCTTTTTTAGTTAAAACATCTTTTATTACACTTTCAGCTAATTGTGATTTATTTACAAAGAAGTTTACATATCCACCAAGTGGTATAACTTTTGATATTTCACCTTTAGCTTCTATTGATTCTGCTAAATCTGCAGCTATCATATTAGGAGATTTTCTAAATACTTTAGCTAATTTAAAGCATGGAAAAGCATAATCCCCCATTTCTTTATTTGGTGGCACTTCTATTAGTGCTATTATTTCTTCTAATGTTAGTTCTTCTATTTTTTCTTTAAGACAGTTAGCAATTGCTACTTTAAAATCTTGCATTATTTTCTCCTCTCTATATCATTATTCTTCTATGTTAAATTAAATTTTACTTTTTTTCAAGTTATTCCTATTGTTATAGGTCCAAATATATATTATAACTCTTTTTCACTAAAAACTTCTATATTATTTTCAATAAATAAAGCTGCTGTTACTCCAATTCCTGGAATCTTGTTTTTATTAAAAGTTCCATCATAAATTTGATTACATCCACATGATGGGCTACCTTCTTTTAGAAGTGCTTTTTTGCAATTAAATAGCTTAGCAATTTTTAAACTTTCTTTAGCTCCCTCAATAAAGTTTTTTGTTACATCTTTATTTTCACAGCTAATTACTTTACTATTTCCTTTTAGTACTTCTTGTCCACCTATATTATTTATTTCTGATGGCTTTCTTGGTGTAGTTAATCCTCCCAGTTGTTCAGGGCAGATAATAACATATTTTTTGTCTTTTAAAAATTCTTTGACTTTATTATTATCATTATTCCCTCCATCATATTTACAATTCACTCCAACTAAGCACGCAGATACTATTAACAATTTCCCCATCTCCTTAAATAATTATCTTATTTCAACAATAGTTACTCCCATTCCACCTTCGCCATATTGACCAGGTCTTTGTGATTTAACATGTTTATTTTTCTTAAGTACATCTTGAAGTCCTTTTTTAAGCACTCCTGTACCAACTCCGTGTATTATTGTAACCGTCTCTAAACCTGCCACACAAGCATCATCTAAGTATTTATCTACTTCTATTATAGCTTCTTCTAAATTCATTCCTCTTAAGTCAACTTCACTTTTTACACTTCCTGATTTAGCGCTTATTATTTTTCTTGTAGATTTAGTTACTGTAGATTTCTTTTCTTTTGGTGCAATTTGTAATGCTTTAAATGGAAGAGTCATTTTCATTATTCCCATTTGAACCACAGCTTCTTTTTTCTTTTTGTCAACTGACACTACACTACCATCTTGATTTAGGGTAATAACTTTTACTTCATCTCCTGGTTTTAAGTCCTTAATTTCTTTATTTGAAACTTTAGGAACTATCATACTTTTTACTGATGGTTGAAGATTACCCATAGAGTCAGCTAATTCTTTTCTTAAAGCTTCTATTTTCTTATTTTTTTCCTTAGAAGCCATTTCCATCTCCATGCTTCTAAGTTCTTTTAAGATATTGTCTGCTTCATCTTTAGCTTGTCTTGTTATACTAAAGGCTTCACTTCTTGCTTTTTCCATCAATTTTTCTCTAGAATTATTCAATTTTTCTAGTTTTCTATCATATTCTGTTTTAATATATTCTATTTCTTTTTTAAGTTGTTCAGCTTCAGCTCTTTCTTGCTCAGCTTTTATTCTATTTTTTTCAACATTTTGAAGAACATCTTCCAGTTCTATATTATCTGTATTTATAAATTCTTTTGCTCTATCAATTATATAATCTTTAAGTCCTAATTTTCTTGATATTTCAAAGGCATTTGATTTTCCTGGAACTCCAATTAATAATTTATAAGTTGGACTTAATGTATTTACATCAAACTCAACTGCTGCGTTTTCTACCCTTGGCTTTGTAAGAGCATAATTTTTAAGTTCACTGTAGTGAGTAGTTGCTATACATTTTGCGCCTGCCATATTTACATCTTCTAATATGGCTATAGCAAGAGCTGCTCCTTCTACTGGGTCTGTCCCTGCACCAAGCTCATCAAATATTACTAAGGAATCTGATGTTACTTCCTTTAATATTCCTACTATTTTAGTCATATGAGATGAGAATGTAGATAAACTTTGTTCTATACTTTGTTCATCACCAATATCTGCAAATACATTATCATAAACACACATGCTACTTCCGTAATCTGCAGGTATATGAAGTCCACTTTGAGTCATAAGGGCAAATAATCCTACAGTTTTTATAGTAACTGTTTTACCACCAGTATTTGGTCCTGTTATAACTAAAGTATCAAAGTCTTCTCCTAAATAAATATTATTTGGTACAACCTTATTCACATCTAATAGTGGATGACGTCCATTTTTAATATTTATATGTTTTTCTTCATTTAATATAGGCTCTATAGCTTTCATAGCCAATGATAATTTTCCTTTTGCAAAAGCAAAGTCCAATTTCCCAAGTATTACTTGGTTTGATAAAATATCTGATGCTACTTCTCCTACTATTTTTGTAAGCTCTGATAAAATTCTTTCAATTTCTTCTTGTTCATCTAGTTTCAATTTTCTAAGCTCATTATTCATTTCAACTATACTCATAGGTTCAATAAATAATGTTGCCCCAGATGAAGATTGATCGTGAATTATACCTGAAACTTGAGATCTATATTCTGCTTTTACTGGTACAACAAATCTATCTCCCCTTACTGATATAATTGCATCTTGTAAGTATTTTTGATAAGTAGTAGATGAAATTATAGAATTTAATTTAGCTCTAATAGCCTGATTTTTTTGTAATATACCTCTTCTTATACTTCTTAAAGTTGGAGAGGCACTATCTGCAATTTCCACTTCACTAACTATTGCATTATCTATTTCTTCTTCAATTTCTCTATATACATATAAAGCATTTGATAATGATTGTATTCTTGGATAATTAAAGTCTTCTTCATCTCCTGGAGATAAACTTCTTTTTAAGTTTCTCGCAGCTCTTAAACTTCCACTAATTTTTAATAAACTTCCTGGATCTAAGACTGCACCGATTTCTGCTCTCTTTACACTATCAGATACATCTTGTATGCCACCTAAATTTACGTGACCTCTTTTTACAAGTATTGATTGAGCTTCACTTGTTTCTTCTAACATATCTTTAACTTCTTCGTAATTTGGTGAAGGAGTTAATTCTTCAATATATTTTAACCCTAGTGAAGATGAGGCTTTTATTGATAATAAATCAATAATTTTATTGTATTCTAAGACTTTTAATGATTTTTTGTCCATATTTCCTCCTCTTTTAATTAACGTTTTATGTAAATTTATTATATTATTTCTTTTGTTTAGTTATTTTTTTACAAAAATGTATTATACTACTTATATGCTAAATAATATTATACATTAGCACATTATATTTTAACATATAATGTAGTTTTTATTTAGTCTATCTAAGTTATTTAAATTATTAACTTAAATTTTAATTTTAATCGACTGAAAAGAAAGGGAATTTATTATGACAACTGTATTAAATAATTTAAATCCATCATTAGTATTTAAATATTTTGAAGAAATATCCCAAATACCTAGAGGTTCTTATAATGAAGAGCAAATCAGTAATTACTTATATAATTTTGCAAAAAATTTAAATTTAGAAGTAATTCAAGATGAACATCTTAATATAATAATTAAAAAGCCTGCTACTGCAGGATATGAAAATTGTCCTGGTGTAATACTACAAGGTCATATGGATATGGTTTGTGAAAAAAATAAAGATGTAAAACATGATTTTGAAAAAGATCCTATCAAACTTAAAATAGTAGATGATATGATTTATGCAGATGGTACTACTTTAGGTGCTGACAATGGTATAGCTGTAGCTATGAGTTTAGCCATACTTGCTTCAAATGATGTATCTCATCCATCTTTAGAAGTATTAATAACTTCTAACGAAGAATCTGGTATGACTGGTGCCACTGGATTAGATGGAGGTCTATTGAATGGTAAATATATTATAAATTTAGATTCTGAAGAAGAAGGTTATTTATTAGTAAGTTGCGCTGGAGGAAACAGATCTTATGTTACCCTACCACTTACATATAAACCTATAGATGAAAATAAAGAAGTTCTTTTAATTGAATTGAAAGGATTACTTGGTGGACATTCAGGTGCTGATATAATCAAACAAAGAGCAAATTCAAATGTAACAATGGGGAGAATATTAAATTTACTTGATGTTGATTATGATTTAGTTGAAATTAACGGAGGATCTAAAAACAATGCCATACCTCGTGAATGTGAAGCTAAAATAGCAATTGATAAAAATCAAGTTGATACATTAAAAAATAATATATCTGAAATAGAAAAAATATTAAAACATGAATTTAAAAGCACAGATTCTGGCCTTGAAATCATAGTTAAAGAAGCTACTGCTGATAAAGTGCTTAATGATGACTGTAAAACAAAAGCTATATTATTACTTAATTTAATGCCAAATGGAATACAATCAATGAGTATGGATATAGAAGGGCTAGTAGAAAGTTCAACTAATTTAGGCGTAGTTAAAACTACAGAAGGCAAAATATCTTTTGAAAGTGCTGTTAGAAGTTCTGTAGCAACTTTAAGAGAAAATATAAATAATAAAATGAAATTACTTGCAGATAGTGTTGGTGCTAATTTTGAAAGTACTGATGGATATCCTGCTTGGGAATATGCAAAAGATTCTAAGTTAGAACAATTATGCGTTGATGTTTATGAAAAATTAACTGGTAAAAAACCTGTTATAACTGCTATACATGCAGGTCTTGAATGTGGTTTATTACTTGATAAAATGCCTGGTTGCGAGGCGATTTCCATGGGACCAGATATGTTTGAAGTTCATACTCCAAACGAACATTTAAGCATATCTTCTGTTAAAAATGTTTATGAATACTTATTAGAAGTATTAAAAGCAATGAATTAATATAAAAAATTCACTTCATTAATTTTGTCAACGACTTTATTTGTTACTCAAGTTAATAAGTTGAAAAGTAAAAAGTACTAAGGGAATTCTTACTCCTTTAGTACTTTTCTTAATTTAATAGTTTTCTATTCTACACCTTTGTAGAAATGTCCTGTAGTTAAACCTTCATCATCTAACTTATTGTATAATTTACTTGATTTACTTCCTAATCTAAAGTTATTTTTCATAACTTCTTCATAAGCTTCTAAAACTTCTTTTACTTCACCACTATTTTCTCCAGTAAAGTCTAATCTAAATATATTAACTCCTGAGTTAGATAATTCTTCTAAACTATCTAATATGCATAATGGCTTTGAATTGTAAATAGTTGTTCTACAGAATATATCTTGAGACAATCTATATTCTTCCCCTTTGAAATCTCTTAGGGCATATCTAGATTCCTTACAAATACCACATCTCTTATCTTTTTTACATTCTCTAACTACCACACCCATTGGGCAATATTCTGTAATCATCATTGGAGTATATCCATAAACGACACTCTCAATATCAACATCAGTATAAGATAATGTTTCTTTAATCTCACTCATATTTAATTCTTGAGATATACAAACAGAATCTGCACCTTCTTCTTTAAAGTAATTTATTGTTTCACTATTAAAAGCATTTAAGTAATAATCTACATGATATTTTTTATTTTCAAAATATCTTATTGAACCAAGAGTACCTATTTGTATATCTTCTTGATTTAGATTTTTTACTTTTTCCAATCTTTTGTATTCTTTATTTCTTATAATTCTTGGTGCTGAATATACTAATTTTTTATTTGATGCTTTAGCAAGTCTTAAAGCTTCTTCTAAAGTTGATAAAGTTTCATAATAAATCATATCTACATCAAAGTTTAAAACTTCTTGTAATTGTTCTATATTCCTAACTTTAACTCTAATTTTAGTATCCTTATTTCTATCTACTTTTTGTGGATTATATACAACTTTTTCATTTTTATATTTTCTATTTTTAACTGGGATTCTTTCTTCATTTAGTATATCAATACATTCTCTTCTCATTTGATTTAATACACTTATTGGTAAACTAACTCCATCTTCTAAATCAATTTCTAGATTTCTCATTGTGTAAGGAGTATTTCCTAATTTTCTAAGTTGAGTATCAATTTTTTCTTTGCTCATAGGAACTTTTAAAGCTTTTTCTACTATAAAATCACCTGTTACACTTGCTTCATTTCCATTTAAATCAGTAAGTGTTATAACTGGATTTTCATTTAATTTTATTATAACTTTGCCATCTATAAAACTTTTTGCCAGCTCTTTATCTTGTTTAAAAGTTACTTGAACTTTATCTATTAACTTAGTATCAGAAGTCTTAAATACCATTTGGTTTCTTCTTGCTTCGCCTATAAAATCTATTTCTATAGTTTCGCCTCTGTAACCAATATCAGTAATTTCCTTACCCTTTATTATTCTTCCTATTACTCCACCACCTAAGTTGATTCCATCACCTTTTTTCAGATTTTCTTCTAAGGCAATTTTTAATCTCTTAGCTTTTTTGTTATAATCCACTACTCTACCTATATATAAACCTTGGTTATTTGGAACTTGTGCATTCATTACCTCTTTTCCTACTTCACCAAGTAAAAGTCCTTTTGTAAATTTTCTATTAAATATTGTATATAAATCAGCCATTATATCATGAGAAACATTAACTCTTTTAGTTCTTAAATATTCATCTATAGTTTCTCTATAACTTCCTATAACTGTTGCCACATATTCTGGTTTTTTCATTCTTCCTTCAATTTTAAGAGAATGAACTCCAGCATCAATGATTTGATTTATTTCTTCTATGGCATTTAAATCTCTTGTACTTAATAAATAGTCACCATTAGATTCAACTTCTTCTCCAGTATAAATGTCAATCATAGTATATCTTTGTCTACATGGTTGAGCACATCTTCCTCTATTTCCAGACCTGTTCCCTATCATACTACTCATTAAACATTGTCCTGAATAGCATACACATAAAGCACCATGAACAAAAACTTCTATGTCTACATTTGTATTATCACAAATATATTTAATTTCATCTATGTTTAATTCTCTAGCTAAAACTACCCTATCAAATCCTTTACTTTCTAGATAATTCACATCATCTAGAGAGTGAGCTACCATTTGTGTACTTGCATGTAATTCAAAATCTGGTAGAAGTTTTTTTATTGTCATAGCAGCCCCTATATCTTGTAATATTAGGGCATCTATATTTATATCATATAAGAATTTTACATATTCAATAAATCCTTCTAATTCATTTTGTTTTATAAGAGTATTTGTTGTTACAAAAACTCTTACACCTCTAATGTGTGCATATTTAACTGCTTCTTTTAACTCATCTTTATCAAAGTTGTTGGCAGATGCCCTTGCACTAAATTCTTTTCCACCAAGATAAACTGCATTTGCTCCATTTTGTACTGCAGCTTTTAATGATTCAAAAGAACCAACAGGAGCTAATAATTCCACGTCTTTCATAATTTACCTCCACTCTTATGTCAAAGGGGTGTTTCAAAAGTATATGCCTTTGAAACACCCCCAAATCTTATAGAGCACCTTCTCTATTTTTTAACTTACTTTCTAATTCTGAACATTTAAGTTGTAATGAATATGTTTTATTTTGCCATTGTGATGACATTGTTTCTGCTGATTCAGCTCTTTTATTAGCATCTTGTGCTTCATTTTTTAAACTTTCTATTTCAACTTTATATTTTTCTAATTCTGCTTTCATTTCTTCATTAGATTTGTTCAGATTTTCTATTATATCATTTTGTTCTTTTGATTTTCTTTCAAGTTCTTCAATTCTATAATCTTTTTCTATTGTTTCCAGTTCTTTTTGCTCTAATTTCTTAGCTATTTGACCTTCTTGTTCAATACTTTCTTCACTTGGTATACTCATATTTTCTTTTAATTTAGCAATCTCATTGTGCAAATCTTCATTTTCATGAGCACAATCAAATAACTCGTCAGCAATATTTAAACATGCAACTATTGTTGTAGTTAATGAACTTAATTTAGGATTACCTTCTCTAATTTTATTCATTTCTTCATCTACATATCTTGCTACACTTTTCATTTGCTCTGGATTTTTTCCGACAATATTATATTCAGAACCTAGAATCCTCACAACTACTTTATTCATCTCACTAATCCCCCTATCAAAGATGAGTTAGTTTGATCTTAATTTTGCATCTAACTTTTCTTCTAACTCTCTTATTATATTATGGTGTACTTTATTAACATCATCGTCTGTAAGAGTTTTATCTTTACTTCTGTAAGTTATTGAGTACGCAATTGATTTGTATCCTTCAGCTATTTGAGAACCTTTATAAACGTCAAATAACTTATAACTTTCTACTAAATCTTCTCCATTAGCTTTTATTATATCTTCTATTTGTTTAACTATAACTTCATCTTTAACTAATAAAGCTATATCTCTAGAAGTTGCTGGATATTTTGGTAATGGATTGTATATTATTGTTCTATCTGAATTATCAAATATTAAATCTAAATCTAGTTCAGCAAGATATACTCTTTGTCCTAAGTTGTAGTTGTCAACTACTTCCGGATGAACTTCACCAAAAGTACCAATATATATATCATTATATATTATTGTAGCACATCTTCCTGGGTGGAAAGTAGTGTTATTAGTTTCTGGTATTATTTCATAGTTATCAAATCCTACTGATTCTAATATAGATTCTAATGCACCTTTTAATGCAAAGAAGTCTACATCTTTACCATACATACCAACGCATAAATGATTAGTTTCTATTGGTAAACCTTCTTGTGGTGTAAATGTATGACCACATTCAAATGCTAATGCACTTTCAACTTTACGAGATATATTTGTATATAAAACATTTAACATACTTGGCATCATTGTAGTTCTCATTACTGATGTATCTTCTCCAAGTGGGTTTAATAGAGTTATATAATCTCTTTTCTTATCATCTGCTGGTAATTTTATTTTGTCTAATGATTTTGGACTTACAAATGAATAAGTTAATATTTCATATAGACCTATACTAGTAGCTCTATTTTTTATTGTATCCATGAATTTTTGCTTTGGCGTTTTAACACCAGCTGTAGTATTTCCTTCTAATTGCTCAGATGGTATATTTTCAAATCCATATATTCTAGCTATTTCTTCATATATATCTGCTTCTTGTTCTATATCTAATCTGAATGATGGCACTTCTATTAATACTTCAGTTTCAGATTTTAAATCACATTTAAATTCTAAGTCTTCTAATATTTTAACAAATCCATCTAATGATAAATCTATTCCTATATTTTTGATTATTCTTGATGGATTAACAGTTAAAGTTTGAACTTCTTGTTTTACTGGATAATCTTCAATAGTTCCCCTTAAAACTCTACCTGCTCCTAACATTTCAACTAATTGACAAGCTCTTTCAAGCCCTGTTATAGAAAGTTCTGTACAGATACCTTTTTCATATCTTCCTGATGCTTCAGTTCTAAGACCTAATTTTTTAGAAGTAGCTCTTATATTATCTGCATTAAATGCTGCACCTTCAAATAAAACTGCTGTAGTATCGTCTTTTATTCCTGAGTTTAATCCACCCATAACACCTGCTATAGCAACTGGTTTTTCTCCATCAGTTATAACAAGCATATCTTTATCTAAAGTTCTTTCAACTTCATCTAATGTAGTGAATTTTTCTCCTTCTTGTGCATTTCTTACAACTATTTTTCCTGTTGTAAGTTCATTTAAATCAAATGCATGTAGTGGTTGACCTTGTTCTAACATTACAAAATTTGTTATATCAACTATGTTATTTATTGGTCTAACACCAGCTTCCATAAGTCTTCTTTGCATCCAGTATGGTGATGGAGCTATTTTTACGTCTTTAACTATTCTAGCACTATATCTTGGACAAAGTTCAGGATTTTCAACTTTTACTTCAAAATCTATATCTTCATCACATGCTTTTACTTCTATTTCAGGGTAGTTTAATTTTTCTCCTATAGTAACTGCTGCTTCTCTAGCTATACCTATCATTGATCTACAATCAGGTCTATTTGCAGTTAACTCAAAATCTATTATTGCATCATTTATTAAAAGGAATTCTTTTATATCTTGACCAATTACTATGTTTTTCATATCATTTAAGATATATATTCCACCTTTACTTCTTTCATTTACAAAGTGTTCATCTATACCTAATTCTTCAGCACCACATAACATTCCATGAGATGCCTCTCCTCTTAATTTACCTTTTTTAATTTTTATTCCACCAGGTAATGTAGAGTTAACTTTAGCTACTGGTACTATGTCTCCTTCTAAAACATTTTTAGCTCCAGTACATATTTGAACTAATTCTTCTTCTCCTATGTTAACTTGGCAAACTACTA
>OGCQ01003396.1_pt1 | contig 14352 bp, 12 predicted proteins | sample 1570161 | NCBI WGS metagenome assembly OGCQ01 (sample SAMEA4384402, study PRJEB24528) | human gut metagenome
TGTCAGAAGAGGAAAAACAGCGTATTCTAGCAGCAGAGAAGAAAAAACAGGAAGAAGATATAATTTTGTAATATTTACGATTGGAGAAATATGTGTATGAAGATTTCAGTGGCTATGGCATATTATAACGGTGGTACATATATAGAAGAACAGATGGATTCGATTTTATCACAACTTGGGGAAAAGGATGAAGTGATAGTATCTATTGATGGAGCAAGTGATGGATCAAAGCCCCTTCTTCTAAAGATGTCAGAAGTGGATTCACGAATTCATATTGTGAAGGGACCGGGCAAGGGTGTTGTAAGGAATTTTGAGAATGCGATCCGGCATTGTAATGGAGATATTATATATTTGTCTGATCAGGATGACATATGGAAGCCAGATAAAGTCGAGAAAGTGAACTATGCATTTTCAAATCCAGAAGTAAAAGCTGTTCTTCATGATGCAGAGATTGTGGACGAGAATGGTGTAGCAACAGGAGCGGCAAGCCTTTTTTCTATAAGGGGAAGCCGGGCTGGGATTTTGAAAAATCTTCTGAAAAACAGCTATGTGGGATGCTGCATGGCATTTCGCAAAGAATTGATTCCCATTATTTGCCCTATTCCAAATGAAATGTATATGCATGACTATTGGATTGGAACAGCGGCAGAGTATATGGGAAAGGTTTGCTTTTTGGACGAACCACTTATTGGCTATCGCAGGCATTCGTCTAATGTTACACAGATGACACATGGAAGTATCCGTTTTATGATAAAAAAGAGAATTGATATAATACGCTGCCTGGGATTATTAAAGAAGCGAGTGAGGAAAGTAAAAGCTTAGAGAGTGTTTGATGCGCTTGGCAAAATCCCTGACAAATCGGGATATGCAGATTACTTTTACTTTTTTAAACACACTCTGGAAATCTGAAAAAGGGAGGATGAGAAAGGAGCATATGAATATAAAAAAAGAAGGGAAACAGATAAGGCATATTGGCCAGAGATTTGGTAGAAAGCATGTTATTGCACTGTCTTTTTTCATGCCGCTTATTGTCATGACTGGCTGCTGTATTGCCTTTGGTATACAGCCATTTGGTGATAATTCGCTGTTGATTATTGACGGTTTACATCAGTATATGCCATTTTATTCTGTTTTGTATGATAAGTTAAAAGGCGGAGAAAGTCTTTTTTACAGTTTCCGTTCTGGATTAGGAATTAACTTTTTATCATTATTTTCCTATTATTTATCCAGTCCGCTTAATCTTTTGATTATATTTTTTAAGAAAACGCAGCTCAATATGGCAGTTAGTATGATTATCGTATTGAAAATTGCACTTAGTGGAATGACGGCCGGGATTTATTTTTCTTCAAAAAGCAAGAAACAGGGGCTTCATGTACTCATGATTTCGATGGCGTATGCATTATCAAGCTACATGGTTGGCTATTGCTGGAATGTTATGTGGCTGGATGCGATTATGATTTTCCCAATTGTTGTTATGGGGCTGGAGCGTTTGATTGATAAAAAGGACGGAAGGCTATATTGTCTTGCGTTGTTTTATGCGTTGTACTGTAATTATTACATTGCATTTATGATTTGTATTTTTGCAATAATATGGTATATTTTTTATTCCTTTAAAAGTGTAAAACAGTTCTTTTTCCGGGGAATTTCATTTGCACTATATTCTTTCCTTGCAGCAGGAATGGCGGCAGTATTACTCATTCCAGCATATCTTGGAATTAAACAGACGGCATCAGGAGAAGCAATGACATTACCGGATCACAGCTTTCTTACGAATGCGGCAGATCTGCTAAATCGCCAGTTTGCGATGGGAAGTCCGATCAGTCATGATAATTTTGATGGAAATGCCAATCTGTATATTGGTATTTTTACCGTATTAGCAGTTGGATTATATTTGTTAAATCAGCAGATTAAAATTAGTGATAAGATAAAGAAAACTCTTTTAGTAGGATTCTTTTATTTGAGTTTTGGTGAAATGATTCTCAACTTTATCTGGCATGGATTTCATGATCAGTATGGTATTCCGAATCGTTTCTCATTTCTGTTTGGTTTTGTACTTCTGCATATGTTGTGGGAAGTATTTGAACATTTAGATGGAACAAAAGGCTGGCATGTGGCGTTTGCCTGTATGGCAGGAGTAGGACTTTTAGCTTATGCCAGGGTAAAAGGAACACAGCCACTGGAAGATAAAGTTTATGGTGTGGCAGGAATGCTGTTTATTTTGTATGGAATGATATTACTCCTGTATACATTATCTCGTAAGAGAAAAGTGTGGTATAAGGCTGCATTTTGTGTAGTGGCAATAATAGAGATTGCCACAACAGCCTGTATGGGCTTTAATGAAAATGGTCAGATTTCTGTCTCAAAGTTTTTCTATGGAACAGAAGATATGGAGAAAGCTGCTGCATCTTTAAAAGATGAGACATTTTACAGAAGCGAGCTTGCCAGTGCTCTTATGGTAGATGAAAATGCCTGGTATCCAATAAACAGTGTGGGACTTTTTGGTTCTACAGCGACAGACCGAATGGTTAATATGATGGATAATCTTGGTTTTTATACGGGGTGTAATGAGTATCTTTATAAAGGTGCAACACCAGTAACGAACTTCCTTTTGAATGTAAAATACCTGTATTATCATCAGGAAGATTCTCTGACAACAGATTTTAAATATCTGAAGACACAGGGGACTTTTGATATTTGTGAGAATACGGCAAAAGGAATGTCTATAGGATATCTCATGAATGATTCCATAAAAGACTGGTATTATGACAGTGCTTATCCATTCCGTGTACAGAATGATCTTGCAGAGCAGGCATTTGATGTATTTGAGCTGTTTCATGATATTGAGATTGACGATCCGGCAACCAATGGATGTACTGCATCAAAGACAAATGATGGAGAATATTATTTTGAATATGGCGATTCGCGACCGGACAATATGACATTTACCATTCCAATTACAGAGACGGCAGAGAATCTGTATCTGTTTTATGATGGAACACAGGTAGAAAATGCACAGATAATGGTAGATGGAACCAATGTGAAATCAGGAGATTTAGATGGTTATATGCTTCCAATCGGAAAAGTATCCGCAGGTTCAGAAGTTAAAGTAACTTTTGAGTTAAAAGGAGAGACCGAGGATGGTTATGTGCGCCTTTCTGCGGCAGACTTCGATCAGGAGGTATTTGAAGATTTTAAAAAGACAGCAGCAGAGCAGGCATTTACGGTGACGGATTACTCAAGTAATTCTCTGGAAGGCACAGTGGATGCTTCAGATAATCAGACATTATTTTTGTCAATTCCATATGATTCTGGATGGAAAGTAAAGGTAGATGGCAAAGAAGTAAAGACATGTCGTATCGGAGATGCTTTTCTTGGAGTAAAAGTTCCTTCTGGTGAGCACACAGTTTCCTTAAAATATACACCGCCAGGATTTTCTATTGGCTGGAAAGTAAGCCTTGCAGCAGCAATTATTTTTATTGTTCTTTGTTTTGTAAAATACCGATACAAAGCTGATATAAAAAAGAAAGAATAAAGATAGATTTTGGAAATGATTTTTAATAAAACATATGGTAGACTAGAGCGTGTTTGAAAATCGGAATGGCCGAAGCAGGAAGAGTCCGAGAGTATATATGGAGTAAAAGGAGGATTTATTATGTTTAAAAGAAAAATTATTACATTATCAGCAATAATGATAGCAGGTCTTATGACCTTTCAGGCAAATGTATCGGCAGATGCAGTAGAGGAGAAACCATATCTTTCCCTGGGGGCGGATTTAAGTACAGATCAGAAAAGTAAAGTCCTTGAACTTCTTGACGTAGATGAGAAAGCACTCGATCAGTATAATATAGTAACAGTGACGAATGCGGATGAACATAAATATCTTGATGATTATTTAGATTCTTCTGTGATTGGTACAAAGGCCTTATCCTCTGTTCTGGTTGAAAAAAGAGATAAGGGAGAAGGCATTGATGTTACAACGAAAAATATTACTTACTGTACAGCAGGTATGTATGAAAATGCGCTTACAACAGCAGGTGTGACAGATGCCACAGTAACTGTAGCAGGACCTTTTAATATTACAGGAACTGCTGCTTTAGTTGGTGCAATGAATGCGTATGAAGACATGACGGGTGAAGATATTTCCAGCGAGAGCAAAGATGCCGCAACGAATGAGCTGGTAGTTACCAGTGAGTTAGCCGGTCAGCTTAATGATTCCGACAAAGCCGAACAGTTTTTAGCGTTAATTAAAGAAAAAGTTCTTTCAGATGATGCAAAATCAGAAAGTGACATCAATGATATTATTGATGAGTGCAGCAAAGACTTAGATATCACGGTAACAGATGATCAGAAAGCACAGATTGCAGAACTTATGCAAAAAATTAATAAGCTTGATTTAAATGTAAATGACTTAAAAGAACAGGCAAGTAAAATTTATGATAAATTGAGTGACATGGATATTGATACACAGGGAATCTTTGAGAAAATAAAGACGGCATTATCTTCTATTTTTGCAGCATTAAGTGGTTTATTTAATTAAGCGGAGATAGAAAATATTTGCAGCTATAAGAGGAAACTTCTATCGGCTTGTGTTATAGTGACATCCCATCACCTGTAGGATGCCGGGGCATTCTTGAATATATGCTCTGGAGTTAGAAGTCTTCTTGCTGGAAGAGGATAAGGTGAATTATAAAAAACTATAAATTTTTATAGCATATAGCAGAATTGCTCCTGGAATGCCAAGAACTGTACATACAGCGCCTGTAATCGGATTAATTCCAATTCCAGTGATGATGTCTCTTGCAGCGCAGAAAAAGTTAAAAAAGTAAATGAACGAAAGACCGGCGGCACCGCGTCCGATGATGGAAAAAAGTGCTGTGGGTCTTTTTTTTATGTATGCAATAAAATATCCTGCAAAACAGGCCGCGCAAAAAATAAGCAGAATTTTATTTTGAGATAGATTATCCTGGGATAATATATTCTGGATGGATGAATTATTAATAAATAAAGTGGAAAAATGAGTAGAAAAAGAAAAAAGAATAGGGTACATAAATTATCTCCTTAGCATGCAGCTTTGCCAGAAAGCATTTTTCAAATACGTTCTGGCATATTAGTTTTTATGAGTTTATGAAAAAGTAAGAGAAAATATGAAAAATATCTTTAAATAAATAATTTGTAATTTAAGTAAAATAAAGGTAGACAAAAATTGGAAAACGTGATATATTAATTTTGGAATAACTGTCATATATTTACATCAAATAAAACAATGGAGGGATGTGATATGGATTTTTCAGATATTCGCACAATCATTATAGGAGAAGCAGGAGAGTATGGTAAGCGGCTGGTGAGGTATTTGGAGATTCACCTTTCATCTGCAGTGCGTGTATATCATTTTACAACGGCAGAAGGCATGGTTTCTTTTAAAGAAGAGGCAGAGATTTATCTTTTAGATGAAAGATTTTTTAAAGAATTATCGGAAGAGAAACAGAAATTTTTAAAACAGAAGAAGTTGATTTTACTAACCTGGCGGGAGGAACAAGGCTCTTTTTGCAAATATGATAATCCCCAGAAGTTGTTAGATATGTTGTCTGATTTTACAGATTATAATTCGGATTTATCAGACTTGGCAGCAGAGTTAAAAGATACACCGACGAAGTTAACAATCGTGTATTCCCCTGTGTATGATGAATATCTTGAGCAGATAGCACGTTCTTTTATGTCATTGGGAGATGTATATATGGGAGCGGAAGATCTGGGCTATAAAGGGATAGATTCTGAATACGGAGAAGGCGGTGATATGGGAGATTTATGCTATTACATTCATTTAAGGGAAGAGAATATTTTAGATATATTGCAGGATATGCTTATTCCGAAAGAAGAAGTTCAGGTGTTACATTCTCCAGACTTGTATTTTTATTTGCGGGAACTGACGAAGGAAGATTATGCATGGTTTTTCGATAAGATTAAGAAAGAGAGTCCCTATAGGGAAGTGTTCTGGGGAGCAGGGAATTGTTTTGTTGCCAATGTAGATATGCTGAGCTTTTTTGATCAGGTTATATTGATAGATTCGAGGAAGAATCCGAGGCAGAGTATTTTTTGTGACCGTTTGGAACGTGTATTAAATATTAATCAGGGAGAGCCTCAAATATGGCAGAGGATATACAGGGAGGATATTTTAGATGGAACTGCCTGGTAAGAGAGAGCTGAGAGAACAGATTTTACACCAGATGGATGGAAGAACATCATATGTCAGCGATAAAGATGTATATCGTGAGATTGATAAGGCAATCTTACGTTCAAGTCATGGCGGATACGGGACACTTTCTGAGAAAGAAGAACTAAGAAGACAGATGTTTTATTCGATAAGAGGATTTGATGTTCTTGAAAAATATTTGGGTGACAGCAGTATAAGTGAGATTATGGTAATTGGAGCCTCGCGTATTTTTGTAGAGCAGAACGGAAAGATTAGAAGAATAGAAGAACACTTTTCAGAAGAGGGCGATGTATACCGCTTGATAGAGCAGATTGTGGCACCAACAAACCGAATGGTGAACGAGGCTTGTCCTATTGTGGACAGCAGACTTCCAGACGGTTCGAGGGTACATATTGTATTGCCGCCAGTATCACTGGAAGGGCCGGTTATCACAATTCGTAAGTTTCTAAAAGGAGGCATGACGATAGAGAAGCTTTTAGCATTTGAAGAGTTTCCAGAGAAACTTACAGGTATACTGTCCGCCCTGGTAAAGAGCAGATACAATATTCTTATTAGTGGAGCGACAAACTCAGGTAAATCCTCTCTTTTGAATGCACTTGCAGAATATATAGGGAAGAGGGAAAGAGTAATTACGATAGAGGATTCAGCAGAACTCCAGCTTTTTCATGTAGAGAATCTTGTTCGACTAGAAACGAGGAATGCAAACATGGAGGGAGAGAATGAGATTACTATGCAGGACTTGATTAAGGCATCTTTGCGAATGCGGCCGGACCGAATTATCGTAGGAGAAGTGCGAGGGGCAGAAGCCATGTCGATGCTTCAGGCATTATCAACTGGGCATCTTGTATAACCATCTACATTACAACAATTAATAGGATTTATGGATGTAATTGGAATTGTAATTTGCGGATTCTAATTTTTATTTTTATATTTTCTTTGGAGTATGGGCGATTTTCCCATATTGTAGAAAAAAATTAGACAAAATAAATTTTATGTGATTTAATAAAATGGGAGGCATAAAAATGACATTTACAGAATGGATAGATACACAAGAGGATATATGTAGTAAACTAAGAGAGCAAGGATACGAAGAAAAGAATGGCATTCGTAAATTTTTTAATGATAGAATTGGATGTATTTTAAACACACGTGATATACCTCTCAAAAATTTGTCACCTAAAAGAAGTTACGAACGGATATTTCAAATTAATAGGGATAACGAGAGAAAATGGTTTTTTCCAGAATTATTCAAAGAAGACGATGAAGAAGATAATACAGAAGCAGAAGAGAAAGAAAAAAATAAGAAAAAAAGGAAATATAATCCTTTAGATAGTGACATAGAGTTTGGAGAAAGAGAGCAGGAATTTTTTAAAAAAATAGTGGAATTGTTTCCTACAAGTGAAGAATTAAAAGAAATAGAGAAGAATCAGTGGGAAGTTTTATCAATTAAAGAGCGTCAAGAGTTGTTTAATATCGTAGAAGATATGTTGGAAAATAATAAAGATTGGATACCGATTAATTATTCTATCATTGGTTGGAAAAGGACAAATCAATGGGAAGATGGTTTCTATCGTTATATAGAAGATGAAATAGAAGAAAAACTACTCTTTCCTAGGATGTATAGAATAAGAAATTGCTTATCATATTTAATGATTTATATAGATACGTACGCAGAGTTATCGGGAAAGGAGTTTATAAAAGTCGAAAGAACCTTTGAAGAAGATTTAGATAGATATGTGGCTGTGGTGGAAGAAAGAGCAGGAGAAGACAAATTTGCTAATAGAGTAAATAAAAAAATTAAAAAAGTACAACAGTTACGGTTTGGTTTAAATCAAGAGGGAGAACGTGTTATAGATGTAGATGAAGTCAGAGAAGAAGATAGGATTTTTGAAGCAGATTTAGACAGGTATTTGAATATATTGGATGAAAGAAAAAATGGGAATACATTTGTAACAAGGATTAAGAAGAAGATTGAGTATATTGGGAAAGCTTGGAGATGGTATAATATCGAAGTAGAGAAGCTTCCAGAGCCGAAAATAGTTGGGAGGGGAAAACTTCAAGTGGTCAAAGAAGTTAAAGTTATAGATGACGAGGAAGCAATGAGTAGATATTATAAAATAGCGGAAGCAATGGAGTTAGATTATAAAGAAGATGATATTTTTGAGAAGGAGTTAAAGAAGTTTGAAAGATTTGTTGAGAACAAAGTGATGAAATTGCTAAGCAGTAGATTAAAGCATAAGAGTTCAAAGAAATAGAATAATTAAATATCATTTTAAAGAGACCTATGATAAAGAGGAGTTTTATCATAGGTCTCTTGTTGTTTAATTGATATAAAATTATAAAAAAATATATTATATCATAAAAATATAAAAATGAGAAGGGTAAAAGTGCGAAAAATGTAAATTGAGTAAGTAGAAAATTTAGAAATAAATCAAAACGTGATAAGATAAAATAGCTTCAAGAAAGATAGAAGTGGTATCTGATACCTTGGGCTGACGAGTCCAAACCAATTAATGAGAAATTTTGGGAGGAAGAAAGATGTTAAGAGAGATGTCAGCAGAAGAAGTAAAAAGAGAAGAAGATATGGAAGAAATGGTAGCAGATATGATAGAGGATATGTCTGTTGGCAGTAAGGTTACAGAACCGGAGTTGGCAGAGCCAGACTTTAAAGAGAACTTCTACAACTATTGTATGAATAGTTGTGAGAGGAGGGGTATCAATCCAAAAGTTGGTTATAAACCAGAGGGTGGACAGTATGTTGTTGAGGAAGACAACGAGTTATATAAAACAAATGATATCAGCCAAATGATTCAGGAGAGTATCCAAGCCGAAAATGAGGATATGAGAAAGCAGGCAGAGCTTACATATCATTATCTTTGGAGCAAAGAGTATATTAAACGTCTAAAGTCTGATATAGCTAAAGTAAAGGCTTGTAATCAGCGTTTATTAGAGAAAAATAGAAGATTAGACTGCGAAAATGAATATTTGAGCCATGAGTATAAACGCTTAAATAAAAAACTGAAAAAGCTTAAAAGAAAGTTAGACGAGGTCAAACAGGATTTGAAGCAATATAAGAAGGTCGTCTGGAAGAATATCAAGAACGGGAAGTGGAATAATAAAAAGACTTGTAGACTGATAATAAAGAAGAGAAATCTGGATGATTTTACCCATTTATTATAGTTAAAAGCGTTAATAATCGAACACTGGAGAGAATAAACTTCCAGTGTTCGACACCTATACGAAAGAGAGAATAAGGAGAATAGATATTATGAATTTTAATTTTGTACCAAATGAGGGTTTGATGGTAGAAGGAAAACATGTAGCAAAGTTTGATGTGAAGGTAAATCGTATATTTTATTACATACAGGATGATGCTGCTAAGAAGAGTTATATAGAATATGAGTTGGTTGCAAGAAAACTCGATGGAACAGAATTACCAGCACGTCGGGTAAAGAAGCTTAATAACTTATCATACTTTTCATTATGGACGGATATCATGGATGCTGAATTGGAAAGATGGGAAAAAAGAATGCTTTTATTACGTTTGCAGACATCGTGTAAGGATGCGGAGCAGATTAAAGTGTATCATATATCTTCTAATGGATATCAGACATTAGAAGACGATGGTCAGATATTTATTGCTGGCGATTACGAATATGTATCGAAGAAGAAGGGACTGAGAATTCAGGTTGACGAAAAAATTAAACAGATGAAATGGAAGAATAAGGCATATGCAGAGAATACAAAATATGTGGTTGCCAAAGAAGTAGATTACTTAATGGTATCACCGGGAGCCAGTGAAATCCTATTTACAGCTATTTTATTATCTGCTATTAAGTTTCTATTTGTTGAGGCTGGGTTTAATCCGTCGGTGTGTATTAATTTATACGGGAAGACAGGAAGTTATAAGACTGCTTTAACGCAGGCGATGATGTACATGGAAAATCCTTCATACTTCATGTGTAGTTTAGTAAACGATCAGAAGAAGATGGCGGTAAGAAAGGTACAGGAATGCTATGGTTTTCCAGTTGTATTGGAAGATTATCATGCTGGTGCAACTGGTTATGATTATAAAAGGCAGATATCTATGATGGATGCCGTAGTGCGCCATATAGAAGGAAATCCACAGAGTGCCGTAGTATTTATTACATCAGAATTTCTTGATGGGGTGGAAAGTTTGCAAGCCAGAACCCTCCAGATAGAAGCTCAAGATGTAGACTTGAGGATTCTTACTAAAATTCAGAGAGAGCAAACAATGGCTGACATTATAATGAACTTTTTAACAGTGCTATTAGCACAGAAAAAAGATGCTATAGAGACGATTCAAAAACAGTATGAGAATTTGAGTAAACATGGTGAAAAGGCGATGCGAATTGAAGAAAGTATAGCATTTCTTAAAATAACAGGCATTTTATACGGAAAATATGTGGACAAGGACGGCAAACTGAGTCTTAGTTCTAAATTGGACAAGGCACTTGAATTGCAGAAAGAAAAACAGCGGTTGCATTTATCTAAGGTTACTCTGTCAGATGAAGAAAAGGTTATAAAAGTAGTTTATGAAATGCTGACGGACGAAACATATACACGACTTTCACATCAGAAAAAACTTGCATTTAATGGTGAGGAAAAGGAGACATTGATATTTGAAGGTTGTATGTGTCTTAGTAGAAAGGCATTAGCTTTTGGAATGCAGACACATGATTGTATGGGGCTTAATATAAATAAGGTTATTTTAACATTATCAAAACTTAATCTTTTAGACGAAGACCGTGGAGGGACTTATACAAAAAAAGTTTGTTCCGTACGAGTATATAGCATCTTGTTTGATGAATTAAAGGAGAAATATGAGGCTTTAGAGAGTGTAAGAAGCTAAAATTACCTTGTGTAAAATGAGCGAGGGTAATTATATATTATTGCTCTGAAAGATTTACAGGAACTATATAATATGGTTCCTGTAAATCTTATCATCTATGATATGGAGGAAGATACATGAAGGCAGAGGAAAAGTTAATAGTCAGCTGGGTTACGGACATGCTGTTACAAGAAGGGCTGATTACAGAGTGGGTTAAGGAGCAGGTATTAAAGAAGATGTATACAGAGTCAGAACAAGGAAACACAGATTTACAAAAGACCGCATAGAGGAGAGATTACAGATGAAAAAAGACCGAGAAATTGTAGGGTATATCAGCACTTATGGAAAGCAGGATGGTGTGTCTGTACAGATTCAAAAAGAAATGATTCAGAGATACTGTAAGTTTAATCACTTGGTTTGCAGTCAAATTTTTATGGATGTTGGACAGCGTGCTAATCGAGATATAGAGGGAAGAAAACGAGGAAAAATTTTAGGACTTTCTGCAAAGAAATGGAGCATTATGTATGAGCAATGGGAAAAGATGCTTCTTGGAATAAAGGCAGGAGAAATAGGAACTATTCTTGTAGATTCGAGAGTAAGAGTACAGGGAATTGGAGCAGAAAGAAAGAAGGTATTTCAAGCTCTTATTCAAGAATATGATGTGAAGGTTATAGATGTGGGGGAATACATACCACCACAAGAAGATAAGAAAGAAAAAGCGATTATCTATACCTTTCTGAAAGAAGATGAGTCTTCTGTCATTCAGATAAAAAATATAGATGCTTATTACCAGGCTGCTGTCCACCATGGGTGGGCGGTAGCGGCACTCTATATTGATAAAGGTTTACAGCATGGAAATAAGTATCAAAAAATGAGACAAAGTTGTATAGAGAGAAAATGTCATGCGGTGATTGTACATAGTGCATTTTATTTAAACAGAAATGCAGGTGAATTCTTTCAGAATCTTATAGATTTTAAGGAGAAGAGAATCTCCCTATATAGTCTGAAAGAGGGAATGATATGTGTTGCAGATAAAGAGGACTATTTTTTTAAACCACTGCGGATTGCAGTATATGATGCGGCAGAAAGCAGGACACAGGAAATGTTTCAAGATTTGTTACAGGAACGGGCAGAAGTATTTTGTAAGCTTCGGACAAACTGGAAAATTGAAGGATGGTATATGGAAGAAAAAGGGAAAAAAGAAAGAAAAGCTTTGGAAAATTTAGAGAACCACATTGAAGAATACGATCTTATTTTGATAGATAATGTACGTTCCTTAAATAAGTGGACTTGCCACATTTTTAAGATATGGGAGAGACTAGATAGGAAACCTATCTTTTACATGAGTAAAGGGGAGATTGTAACATGGATGAAGGAATAAAAGAAATAGAATATGCAGTGTTTTATGCCAGAGTATCGACTAAGAAAGAGGAGCAGGAAGAATCCTTAGAGAATCAGAATAGTTTAAAAGAGATTTATTTAAAAAGCCATCCAAATATCAAGTGCATAGCGGAATATTCAGAACAGGTATCAGGAAAAAGTGATTTAAGACCAGAATATCAGAAAATGATAGAACGGGCAAAAGACCCATTAGTTAAGTATATTATGGTAAAAGACACAAAGCGGCTATATCGTTCCAGTGCAGTAGCTTATGAATTTAAGGAAACTTTAAAAAAATACGGATTAAAGCTTATCTTACTTTCTACTGGACAGATAAGCGATCCAAATGCGAATGATATAGGTACGCAGATGATGTTCGGAATAGAATCTGTGTTAAACGAAGAAGTGGTACAACGTCAGTCAAATTATGGTCGGGTAACGCATCAATTAAAGTGTGAACGGAAAATCTTAAACCGAAACAATATCACTTTTGGATATGCATGGGATGATGTAAACAAAGAAATCTATATCAATGAAGAAGAAGCCAGGATTATACGGAAAATGTTTGACTTATATGTATTTCAGGGATACGGAGCAAAAGCTTTAGAGAAGTATTTTGAAATGAAGGGGTATCCAAGAAGTGCCCAGACTATCCGCAAATATTTAGAAGAAACTGCCTATATCGGTATTTTTCACTTAAATAAAAAATCCTCAGTCTTAGGGATAGGAAAGGGAGCAAAAACAAAAAGGTTTACAAATCCTAAAGAAGAATGGGTTCCAGTGGAGCGTCCAGAGCTTGCAATCGTAGATGAAGAAATTTTTGAACTGGCACAGAGAATGAGGGAATCCAAAAGAGGGCTTTATAAACAGGGAGAAAATGTACCCAGACAAGTTTGGTTTTCAGGAACACATATCTTTTCTGGTAAGCTTTTCTGCGGTATGTGCAGCCGAAGTTATATACATAAGATAAAAGAAAATTATGGTAAGCATATATCCGTTTATGTTCATCGTGTACATAGGAAGAAGGAGATAACAGAAGAAAGATGTTTAAATCCTTATAGAACGGTGTATGAGGAGGACTTAATAGATATTACTCGCCGTTCCATAAATGGATTAATTCAGAAAAACCAAGATTGTTTTTCGCTGATATTGCCAGTAATTCAAAAAGCGATGCAAGAGGATGATGGAGTAGAAAAGGAAAAGGCAGACATTAGAAAAAGGATTCGTAAAGAAGAGAAAAATAAAAGTAAATTGCTTGAAGTTTATATGAAGGCAGAGGGCGAAATGAAAGATGATATTAATGTGCAGTACAATGAAAAAGTAAAGCAGATTAAAGAGTTGAAAAAGGAGTTAGAAAAATATGACAATGTAAGAATCAAACAAGAAGAGATGCAAGATAAGTTAATGGCTATTCGGGAAAGAATCCAGCAGTTAAAAGGTACAGGAGTAGTGAATGTTGATAGAAGAGTAGCAGATATTTTCATCAGCCAGATTATTCTCTATGGAAATGGAGTAATGGATTTTCGCTTGAATAATTTAGATGAAAGAGAAAAACTGCTTCCGGAGGTTTTAGAAAAGATAGAGCAGCGGGAGATTACTAAGCCGGAGAATATACTGTTAGAGCCAGTAAATGATGTGATAAATATTGGTGGAGAAATGAAGAAGAGTCAGTTAGATATTATGCCGGTGTTCCGTTTCAGTGTAAATTATCAGAATGGGAAGCAGACGAGAAAAAGCATTAAAAGGAGTTTCAATATAGTTGTGAATCTGGCAGTATGAGTATCAAAAGAACCCTATAACTGAATAGTATCAAAAGAGAGCCGTTAGATTTGATAGGTCATGGAAAAAGCAATATCAAATCTAACGGTCGTTTTTTGTGATATGGAAAGGAAAAGAATCATGGGAAAGA
>OGCQ01003407.1_pt1 | contig 14315 bp, 11 predicted proteins | sample 1570161 | NCBI WGS metagenome assembly OGCQ01 (sample SAMEA4384402, study PRJEB24528) | human gut metagenome
AAAGAGCCTGCAAGTTCAACATGGACACCGGCTGCGTGGAGCTACGGCTCCGGGATGGGAGAATGATCTCTATCGACTGCACCGGGGTCGAGGATGCACTGGATGTGACCATGGCGCAGCAGACGGAACTGGACTACCTTATCTACAATGACCCACTGGGCTATGCGGATTTGATTCTGAACGGCGACCCGAAGGAATATTTGAAGAATGTGTCCGGTAGTCGTACACTAAAAGATTAAAAAGTAATTGTCTGTCGAACAAAAATATTCGGCAGACAATTTTTTTCATAGATTTAGAAGTACTGTCAGTTCCAACCATACAAAAACGTTGGGTTCAACAGGTGAATCTTTGCACCGGAAAAATCAAGGATCCTCTCATCGCGCATCCGGCACAGCTCACGGGAAAGAGCACTGCGGTCCACACAGAGGAAATCCGCCAGTTCTGTCCGGGTGTAGGGTAGACTGTAACAGCCTTTTTCATCGGGTGTCAAGGTTTGAAGATAAATCTTCAGACGATCTCGAAGCCGTTTTTGTGCTAAAATACGCACTTTGGTGTTAAAAAAGAGAAGCTGCTGCGCCATATCCTGCATAAGATTTGCTGTGACTTGCATCCGGCAGGGACAGGTCAGCGTCTTCTGTGACATCAATGCGCTGAAATCCAGCAGCATTACGGTACAGTCCGAACTGGCACGCAGACAGACCGGACTTGCCGTCCAGCCAGTACAGGCCAGTTCTGCACCAAATACTTCTCCGGGACAAAAACGGCAGATGCTGATTTGATTGCCATTTTCATCATACAAAAATTCTTCCATCGTGCCATCCAGCAGAACACCCGTATTGTGGCTCTGCTCACCCAGCTCGACGATGTGCGCACCACGAGGATATTCACGGACAGTCGCATTCAAGCAAAGAAGGACTTCCCTATATTTTCGTGGCTGGATGCCGTTGAACATGCCGCATTGCTGTAAAATTGAATAATATTGCTCCATCTTAAAATTTACTTTGCCGTTGCCATAACAACGGACACTCCGAGGTAGTTGTGTTAAACTCTTGGTTAGATACGTCTAATTAAAAGGTATCATTATTATACGGTATAAAGTTTGAAATGTCAAACCCTATAACGTTCAGGGTTGATATCGAAGGAGTGACACAATGCTTTCGTTGGGAATGGATATCGGTACATCAACGGTCAAGTTGGTGCTGTTGAAAAATCAAGAAATTGAAAAGCAGTGGATGGCGGTGCATCACGGCAACCCTTTTGTCTGCCTGAAAAAAGGACTTTCTGCATTGGAACTGGATGCAGACACACCGTTTTCGCTCTGTGTAACTGGCGGCAACACCGAAGCTCTGCTGGAACAGGCTCCCGATATTCCCTCTTTTGGGGATATCCCGGCTGTCGTCGAGGGTGTGCGCCAGATTGTTCCGCAGGCTGGTTCGGTCATTGAAATCGGCAGTCAGGGTGCGCGATTCATCACGGATTTGCAGAGCCGTGCACCGCAGTTCGCAGTCAACGAACACTGTGCAGGCGGCACGGGCTCGTTCTTTGAAGATCAGATGTCCCGCGTAGGCTGCAAACTAGAAGATTATTCTTCACTGGTCGAGCAGGCACAGAGTGTCCCCCGCCTTTCCGGTCGGTGTGCGGTCTTTGCCAAAACAGATATCATCCACCGCCAGCAGGAAGGCGTTTCCACGCCGGATATCCTGCTGGGATTGTGCTATGCAATGATCCATAACTACAAGGCGACCATTGTGCGGCGGCTGCCGGTCTGCAAACCAGTGGTATTCTGCGGCGGCGTGACCTGCAACTCCGGTGTGATACGGGCTATCCGGGAAGTGTTCGGCCTGACCGAAGAAGAACTCATCGTTCCGGAGTTTGCCCGATATGAAGCGGCTCTTGGTGCTGCACTCAAAGCATCCGGCTCGTTCACGTTACGTCAACTGAATGATTCTCTGGACCGTACACGAACAACACACCACATGGTCGGAACATTGCCCAAACTGGAACTGCGCTCCGGCACGAGCCTTGCGGAGCCAAACGCTACAAAGATCATTCCAGAAAGTGGCTGCGCATTGGGCATCGACATCGGTTCTACCAGTACCGATCTTGTTCTGGTCGGTGCTGACGGTGAACTGGTAGACTTTCAATATCTGCGCACCGCAGGTGACCCGGAAGGAGCTGTCCGCAAAGGCCTTGCAAGTATTCGCCAGCGGTTTGGTGATATCCGGTTCACCGCAGTCGGTGTGACCGGTTCAGGACGAGAGCGCATCGGCAAACGTATCGGAGCAGATGCTGTCCGGGATGAGATCACTGCGCAAGCCAAGGGAGCTGCTCATTGGGTGCCGGAAGTCGATACCGTGTTTGAGATCGGCGGACAGGATAGCAAATACATCAGCATCCAGAACGGTGAAGTTGTGGATTTTCAGATGAACAAGATCTGCGCTGCCGGTACCGGTTCTTTTGTGGAAGAACAAGCTGCCCGTATGGGCATCCCACTGGCGGAATTTGGCCCATTAGCCTTATCCTCTGAACATCCGGCATCCTTGGGAGAACGGTGCACGGTGTTTATCGAAACGGCCATTGCGTCCGCTTCCGCTGAAGGTATTTCACGAGCGGATATTGCCGCAGGTCTTTGTCACTCCATCGTACAGAACTATCTGCATAAAGTTGTTGGTTCTAAACCTGTGGGGCAGCACATCGTTTTGCAGGGCGGTGTCGATTACAACCCCGGCATTGTGGCGGCATTCCAATCCGCATACGGCGACCGCATACAGGTCAGCCCGATCTTTTCCATCAGTGGTGCGTATGGCGCGGCTTTGCTGGCACAGGAAGCTGTGGGCGACGCACCCAGCCGATTTGTGGGATTTGACAGCCCGGCAAAGGATGCAGAGGACAGCCGCAGTGCGGAGATCCAGAAGAATATTGACTTCTACAAGCAGGCAGACAAACTGCTTTTGGAGGGTTACACTGGCAAACGTGACCCACGTAAACCTCGTTGGGCTTCAATGTCGTCCTGACTGACCCCACCAGTGAGGAAACGATCCGGCTGGCTCAGCAGACCGCACAAGGGGAGACCTGCTACCCGGTCAAACTTATTTACGGCCATATGCAGCAGCTCATCGACCAAAAAGTAGATTATATCTTCCTGCCCACCATCCACACCATGAAACACGAAAAGAGCCGTGTGAAACACAACTACGGCTGCGTCTATATGCAGACGGCAGCCGCATCCATTGCCAAAGCTCTGGACATTGAGAGCAAGGGCATCACTCTGCTCAGTCCGGTATTCGATCTCGATTTTGGGCAGGAAGCTATGGCATCTGCAATGCTGGGACTGAGCAAGATTTTAGGAATCCCGAAACCGTTTTGTGCCAAAGCTCTGCTCAGTGGTGCCATGGCGGTGCGCCGCCATACCGCCGCCGTGGAAAAACAGGGCAAAGCTCTGCTGGCGACCCTGAGACCGGACGATAAAGTGTTGGTGCTCATCACCCGCAACTACGGCGTTTCCGACCCCATCCTGAACATGGGCATCCCGGAACTGCTGTTGGAACGCGGCTATAAAGTCATCACGCTGAGCCACCTGCCCGGTCATGCGCTGGACATCTCCGATGAATACGATAATCTTTATTATCCGTTCGGGCAGCATATCCTGTCCGGAGCAAAGCTGATCGCTCACCACCCGAACCTCTACGCTGTCTATCTGACCAACCACGGCTGCGGCCCGGACACCATGCTCTCACACCTGTTCAAGCAGGAGATGGGCGATAAACCCTACCTGCAAATCGAAGTGGATGAGCATTTTTCCAATGTGGGTGTCATCACTCGCATTGAAGCGTTCCTGAACAGCCTGCAACACCGCCCGGCGGTGGCTCTGCCGACAGATTTCAACATCGAGCAGGTCGATATTCACCCCTGTCGTCTGGCACAGACACCATCCCCCAATGTGCCACTCTATCTTCCGGCGATGGGTGCTTATACGCCCTATCTGGCCGCATATTTCAAACAGCAAGGGGCAGACCCCTACGAGCTGCCGCACCTGACGGACGATATTCTGAGCCTTGGCCGAGCGGAGACGAGTGCAAAAGAATACCTGCCTTTCCCGGCACTGCTGGGCAGTATCCTTGCTGAGCGTAAAAACGACCACGCACATGCGCAGTTCCTGATTCCGCAGACGCAGGGTGCGGAGGCAGACGGTCAGTACGCCCGTGTCATCCGTGCTGTGTTGGACCGCAGAAAAGAGCAGAATGCTCAACTGGTCAGCCCAATGCTGGAAACACTGCCCGAAATGGCGCAGAACTGTGACGCACTCTTCCGCGCACTGTTGGCGGGAGATATCCTCTATGCTGCTCCGGCAGATAAACGTGCAGACATTTCGGCACAGTGGGATGCTCTGCCCGGCTGGGAGCAGCTGCACACAGCGGCGAGAGAGATCGGAGCACTTCTCACCAAAGGCCGCCGCATTGCCGCTGTTGGTACGCCGCTCTGCCTGACAGAACTGGACAGCGGCGTACTTGCCGCGCTGGAAGCCGAAGCAGCAGAGAGCGCCGAGCGCATCCGCATCCGTATCACCGATCAGGTAGAATTTGAGGGTTGATTTATCCATGACAGCAGAGATCATCAGTGTGGGTACCGAGCTGCTGCTCGGCAACATTTTGAACACCAACGCCCAGTATCTGAGCCGCGAGCTGGCGGCACTGGGCATCACCGTCCAGCGCGAGAGCACCATCGGCGACAACCACGACCGTTTGGCGGATTTCGTCAACGAGGCAAAGCAGCGGTGCGACCTGCTGGTGTTCACCGGCGGCCTTGGCCCCACGGCGGATGACCTGACCAAGGAGACGGTTGCTGGATGCTACGGTGATACGCTGGCTTTTGACCCGGAAGAATGGCAGAAGATCGTGGATTTCTTCACGCGCACCGGGCGCAAGACTGCCCCCAATAACCGCAAGCAGGCCATGGTGCCGGTGAACGGCCACAAGATCATCAATAACCACGGCACTGCCCCCGGGGCATGGTTCGAGCAGGATGGCCACTGTGCCGTGCTCATGCCCGGCGTGCCTCACGAAATGAAGGCCATGTGGGAGGAGAGTGTGCGCCCGCTGCTGCTGGCCCGCCAGAACTGCACCCTGCATTCCATCACGCTGCGGGTGCTGGGCGGCGAAAGCGACATCGAATACCGCGTGCGGCATCTGTTGGAAAACGCAAATCCCACCGCCGCCATCTACTGCAAGACCGGCGAGTGCGAGATCCGCATTACTGCCCGGGCAGAAACCGACAGTTCAGCCGAAAAAATGTGCCGCGCATACGCCACAAAGTTCTATGATCTGCTGGGCGATGCGGTGTATGATGAGGATGTGACCGGTCTGGAAGAGACTCTGGTGCACACCCTGAAGAAAAAGGGGCTCACCATTGCCACGGCAGAAAGCTGCACCGGCGGCATGATCGCCCAGCGGCTGACCAATGTGTCCGGTGCAAGTGAGGTGTTCGGCTTCGGCTTTGTTACCTACTGGGAGCAGGCCAAGGCAAAAATGGTAGGTGTGGAACCGGCAGTCATTGCAAAATACAATGTGGTGTCTGCTCCTGTGGCGGCACAGATGGCACTTGGCGCAGCAGAAGCTGCCGGGGCCGATATCGCTGTCAGCGTCACCGGTCTGGCAGGCCCCAACGGCGGCGATGCCGTCCGCCCGGTGGGCACGGTGTATCTGGGTGCGGCCTGCGGTGAGAGCGTTTATGTGAAAAAGCTTTTCGTCTCCCGCCCTGACCGTGCGCTGGTGCGTGCCCGGGCCGCACAGGCGGCACTGGAGCTGGGTCTGCGTCTGGCACAGGGCAAGACCCCGGCCGGTACGCAGGTGCTGACCGAAGGCGCGCAGCATGACCCCGCCGCCCTGACCGCCTTGGACGAGACCCTGCGGGCAGAGTAAGAGCGGCCCCTGCGGCCGCAGGGGGGATGCGTCATGACAAATAAGGAAGAGCGCCCGGCAGGCTGTGTGCTGCGGCTGTTCGGTGCGCCGGAACAGACCGTGCAAAAAGCAGTGGAAACCCTGCCGGACACTTGGCAGGGCACGGTACACTGCCGCACCCGGGGCGCAGAAACGCTGGTGGCGCTGCAAAGCAGCACCCTGCAGCAGCTGCACCGGGCGGTACAGCAGTTGCGGACAAGCCTTGCCCCGGCGCTGTACGGGGAAGGGGAGCAGACCCTTGCCGCTGCCACAGTGCAGGCGCTGGAGCAGCACCGCAAGCTTTTGGTGTGCAGCGATGCCGCCGCCGGGGCGCTGCTGGAGACCCGGCTGGAAAACCTTCCCGGCGCGGAAAAGGTGTTCGATTTTGGTGCTATAAGCTACGCCAACGCCGCGCTCACCGCCCGGCTCAGCCGCAAGCTGCGCAAGGCACCGCAGGCAGAGCCTGCCCGCACACTGGCGCGGGTGCAGGCCATGCAGAAGCTGACCGGCGCTGCGCTGGCGGTGGGCTGTGTGGAACTGCCCCAAAGCCGTTTGCTGCTGGTGGGCAGCAAAAAGGGCTGCTGGCTGCGGTGTGTGCCGCCGGAGGAGAACCCCGGCCTGTGGCTGCTGGATCTGCTGCGCCGCGCCGCCTGCGGTCTGCCGCAGGCAGGGGGCACATGCTGGCAGTCCTACGGTAGAACGGTACCGGATACAGCTTTGACCCCTGCCGTTCTTGCGGCGGCACCGCCCGCGCCGCCGAACCCGAAGCATCACCGGCTGGGCAAGGCACTGGTGGTGCTTTTGCTGCTGGCACTGGCAGCACTGGCTGCGGGCTGGTACTATACCGGCGGCGACCTTGCCGCCCTGCCCCAAAAGCTGCAAAGCCTTGGCGCGGAAAGCCTGCCCCACGCCGGGGCAAGGCTGGTGTGAGCGCTGCGTTGGCGCTTTCACTTTCAATAGAAAAAACCAAGCCCGGAGGGTTCATAGACCTTCCGGGCTTGGTTTTTGCACTGGCGTCCCCGATGTGATTCGAACACACGGCCTTCCGCTTAGGAGTAGGGGCTGAAGCCATAAATCCTAGGCAAAAGTAGGTAAAACAAGTAACGTTTTATCAATTGATTTTTTGTTGCGCTGTCAATCTGAGTAAAGAACACAAACCCCGAAATAAAACGAGTAAAAGGCTTTTCATTAGCAGAAAATTAGCAGAGCTAATGAAAAGTGGAAGGTTCATTGTAAAATGCCCACCTTTCATTAGCTGGGAAGTGTACGTTTCCCTACGGATATTTGCTTGTTTAGCATTCGTGAACCAGACCATACAGCCGTAGCTGGTGTGATGGACAAATGTTTTCAATAGAAAAAGATCAGAGCTTTCTGCGAGAAAACTCTGGTCTATGTAACAGTGCGAATGGAAATGCGCATTGTCTTGTAAAAGGAAGGGGTTTATGGTATTCTTACTTTAAGTAAGGGAGTGGCAACGATGTGCAGAGCATTTGAAGAAGTGAGAGAAGAAACAAAGCATGAGCAGTCGATTGAAATTGCAAAATCTTTGCTAGAAGTTAGAAAAATGACCTATGAAGAAATTGCTCGGTCGGTTCAGCTTCCTGTTGAAGAAGTAAAGGCACTGGATACAAAGAAACCCGCCTGATCTTAATTCAGTCAAGATATTCTTAAAAACAAACAGCGGCAGTTTTCCCAATCGGAAAGCTGTCGCTGTTTATGTATAGGGGCTTATAAGTTCTTCGCAAGATTTTTGATGAGTTCGGCCATAGAGGGGTTAGCCAGCAATTTAGTAAGTGCTGCTGCCGCGTCGGCATCGACCGCACTGTTTTCAGGGATGGACTGCGCTGTTTGATGGGGCATTTCAGGCTCTGCGCCCTGATGCTGGTAGAAGAAATCATCAAAACGCTGTGCATTCAGACGCCGATCATCATCCAAGATATGTGCATACTGCTCTGTGACCATCGAAGCCTGTGCATGGCCGGAGTCACCCTGAACGGATTTGATATCACCGCCGTTCAGCTTGAGTTTGTATGTAATACTGGAGTGTCGGAAGCTGTGAAAGACCACTTTGGGGAGATTGTTTTTCTCAATCAACCGCTTCAATGCACCGTTGATGGTAGACTGCTCGGTTGGCATTCCCAATGGGCCGGCAACCACAAGATTGTAGTCCGTATATTCTGTACCCAGTGCGTCCTTTGTCATGTCCTGCTCGGCTTTATAGTGGACAAGCATTTCAGCAACTGTTTTGGGGAGAAAAATGGTTCGGATACTGCTGTCTGTTTTAGGGCTTTTCAGAACCTGGACCGTGGTGCAGCGGGAACTCAGCGAGGGAAAACGAGTGATGACATTTTTATTTTCCAAGGCGTTCAGCGAAGCAATATCTACACGCTGCAATTCCTTATTTATGTAAATGGAGGCTCGCCCGGCTTCAATGCTTTCGGGGGAGATATCCACACAATCCCATGTCAGACCGAGCAATTCCCCTAAGCGCAGGGAACAAGAGAAGGAGAGGTTGATGCAAAGCCGGAGCCGTGGATCATCACAGACTTCTAAGGCATGGAACAGGGTCTCGGCAGTCCAGATATCACGCTTCTTTGCAGTGTATTTGGGCAAGGTGGCATAAATACAGGGATTCTTTTCCATAAGTTCCCACTTTACAGCCTGCTCAAAGGCACTTCTCAAAATTTTGTGAACCGAACGAACCGTGCCGGGAGAAACGTATTGATGCTGACGCTTTCCACACATAGGGTCAACGGCTTCGTATTTAAGCAGCCGCTGATAATATCCCTCAATTACGCGGGTGGTGAGATCTTGCAGCTTCATTGAGCCGATAAGCGGTTCTATGTAGTTTGAAATCAGTGCAGTGTTTGATTGATAGGTTGAAAGTGCCCATTTGGTTCTTCCGTACAGGGTGACGTATTCTTTAAGCAGGTCTTTTAGAGTTCGGCACTGGGGTGCCACAAAGGTACCGACGGATTCTTTGTATTCGACCTCTTTCTTACGGTTTTTGGCATCTGCAAGGTCGGTAAAGGTTTCCCATTTCTGCTTTAGCGTTCCATTAGTGTGTTTGTAGGTATAGACAACGCAGTATCGGTTATTGCGTTTGACAATGCTAGCCATTATACATCCTCCTCTACTTTACGTTTGGACTTCAGAACTTCATCGAAAGCATCTTTTTGGATGCGTTTTACCCTTCCCAACTTCATCGTTGGAATTCCTTCTTTGAGAACCCACGAGTCAAGTGTTGGGCGGCTGATTCCGTAAAAAGCCTGAATTTCCTGAAAACTGTAGTATTTCCCATTCTTGGGACATTGCAGTTTTAGCGGCGGCTCCTCATGCGTTTCTTTTTTCGGTTTTTGAAGTTGGTATGTAGATTGGCTTTTAAGCCATGCCTTAAAACTTTTTTTGGTAATGCGCGGCCTGTCGGCCACGCGCTCAATGACGAAACAATCTCGGTATTTTTTGCAATCAAGAATCCCATAAACATTCTTGCGTGGGATACCGAGTAGTTTTGCCATTTCCGGGATGGAGATGGTTTGCGCTTCAATCTCCCGGTCACGCTCACGGTCGGCTGCTGTGCGGTAGCGACTTTGTGATCGGTACCACCGCTCAAAGTCCTCTTTGGGAATTCTCATACAGAAGTCTGCCGTTTCTGTTTTCAACTTGCCCTGTCGGATGAGTGTATAGATCGTTTCGGGTTTCACCTTCAATATCTCGGCGGCGTCAGGAACGGAATAGGACCGTTTGCAAAGTTCCTCGCCCGGTGGCGAACCATTGACCTTATGATATTTGACCTGATTGGCATACCATTTCTCAAAGCTGGAAATAACGATACGCCTTTTGTCGTTTATCAGAATGACTTCAAAGAGATTCTTATGAAGCAGCCAATAGCTGTCTGTTTTACCAAGGCCGAGAAGCTGCCGCATCTCACGAACCGACATGGTGGTTTTGGTAGTGGCAGGTTCAGCTTTTCCGTATAAGGGAGCCGAAGTATTCCGCATATCATCCATGAAAGACACCTCTCTATCTATGTAAAAGTTTAGCCGGGATTTCTCATCCCGGCTAAAGAATAGCAGATTTCGCGTGAAATGTTGAGGATGTCAAACAGCAGGATTGCGTTCAACAGTGCCATCATTGAGCCATGCTTCAAAGCTGGCTTTGGAAATACGGTAAGCGCCGCTTACCTTGAACCAGCGGAATTCGTTCTGCTTCAGTAGACGGTAGACAGTGGGACGGCTCAGGAGCAGCATTTCCATCAGGTCTTCTACGGTATAGCAGCGGCTGTCCTTTGCTGTGGAAACAGGGGAGGAAACCGAGTTGGGCGAAGGTTCTTCATGGATAATCATTGGATAATACCTCGTTAAATATACTTAAAGTTAAAACTTGAGCGGCAATGCAGCCCGGCGGCTGCCACCATTATAAATAGTATAGACCTGCTGAAGGTACTTCGTCTTGCCGGGAAGGCTTACGCCTGCGGTTCGTGCAAGGCGAAAAATCGTGAATGCATCGACCTGCCGCAGTTTGGCAATCAGACGGCTTTTACTGTATTCGGAGTGGTACAGTTCTACAAAGCGGCAGATGCCGAGCAGATTTGCAGAACTCATGGAATCAGGTTCTCCGTTCCACGCATTCAGCAAAACATCAAGGGATTCGATATACAGTTCCGGACCCAGCCGGATGAATTCGTGATAGGCGGTTGCGATGCAGCTGATCCGCTGCTTGCCCCGGCCTTCTTCAAAAGAAAGATGAACGCCAGCCAATTCGGTGGCCTGCTGGAATGCAACGGCAGCAGGCTCCCCTGCAAAAATCAGGGCACGGAGCTTCTGTCCTGCACTCAGCCGTTCCGAAATGCCTGTCTGCTGTGCAAACAGGAGGGCTTCTTCTCGTTCTGTCATACCAAAATAAACCTTGCAGCGAATCTGCAAATCTTCGCCGCCGTTCAGAAATTTCCGTGCAGCGATGGTGTTCTGTCCGTCCATCACATAGTAGTGACCATCCCGGAAGCTGATCTTCGGCTCATTGGCAACCCGCTCGTCAAATTCTTTTGCGATGCGGGCAACACGAGCGGGGTGAAGAGCACGCTGATAAGTGTCGCGCGGCACGATCAGTTCGCTGCTGTTCAGGCACATCTCATGGTAAGGTTTTACAACTGCGTTCATCATAAAGGAACCTCCTTCTTCTTTTGCAGAAAATCAATTCCTGATTGGATAATCAAACCGATTTTCTTCTTTTCGTTATCGGATAAGTGAAAACTGGAATACCGTTCATAACAGATATTCCAGCGGAACATAAGCGATTGAAGTGCATCATCCAGTTCTGCGACCATGAACTCAACAGAAGATTCTGTTGGGGTGGAGAGCATCCTTTCCGATATCTGCTCAATGCTATGTAAATCGCCTTTTGTGTGCTTGGTGAGAGCAGGGGGCTGACTGTTCAGCACACGAAGATTCTGAAACTGCTGGGAGAGCAGCTCTTTTGCAGCGGCGAGAACATCCTCCTGCGGAGGAGCCGTAAGGTATTTTCGGAATGACTTATACCCAATGAAGCCAAAGCTGTATTGCAGACACACTGACACTTGCCGCATTTCATATTTGGACAGGTGCCCAAGGTAGCTTAACACTCTGGATTTATCTGCGGGGCGCGGACTTTCGCAAATCGCCATAGATGGCGCACTCAAAAAGCGATTGTGCAGAATAAAATGCGTCGGCATATTTCGCTTTTTGATCTGTGTTGTCAGCGGAACGACCAGAAGAACATTGGAATAAAAATTACCGTCATCGTTCTGGACAACAATGGCAGGTCGGATGCCGCCTTGTTCGGAACCGCTGTAAGGATTCAGATCCATCATGTAGACATCCCCGCGCTTGTACATCCAGTTTGCGGGCATAGGCGGATACTTTTTCTCTTTTTTGCCTCGTGTTGCCAATTTGGATTTCTCCTTTCTATCCGTATATGTAACAGTGGGCTGCTCGCACAGCCCACCCTACTATCTCAAACAGCAAAAATGCTGTGATTTATAGTTCTATACCTTTCCGTATTTGTCCCCGACATCCCCGGAAAACGAAAACTCAGTTTTCGTGTGGGAAATCTTTCAGCCGTCCGGCAGCGTACCGAATCCATAGGGTTCTCACCTCTCCGTGGTTCTCACCGAGCTGCCCGAAGGCAGAAGTATCATTATTCTGTGATGGCTCTTAGCTATGGAGAAGCTGTCATCCATTTACCGTCAACCTACCGCTCATTCCCTCAGTGGGAGATCATCGCATTTGTTACGGACGTGGCTCATCATCACAGGAACGTGACTGAAGAATGCGTGTTCAATTTTCAAGGGGCGGGATAGCTTGAGGGCTGCTTTGAACGCTTTCCGAAGCTATGGCTGTATTGTAACCGATGCGGAACGAAATGAACAGGAACTCAGAGTTCACAATTTTTGAGGAAAATAGGAAGTATCGTTCCTGTTTCTCGATGAGCCGTCAAAAATATATTTCTTGACTTTATGTAAGAAATGAAGTATTATACTCGTAAGAAACTAACTTACGAGTATATAAATTCGATAAATACACTTTGGGGAGGGAACAAAATGAGCCGATTTTACTGCCGCGATGAGGAACTTCGGAAGTTAAACAAACGATATGAGAATGGAAAGTTTGAATGCGTTGTCATTTACGGCAGACGCCGTGTTGGAAAAACTGCGCTGATCAATGAATTCTGCAAGGATAAACCGACCATTTTCTTCTCTGCCTTGAATACGACCGGAAAAGAAAATCTGGAAGCCTTGTCCAAGGCAATCATGAGTTTTGAACGACCCAATGCAGAATCATCTCCGGAATTTACAACCTACGATGCAGCATTGGACGAACTGACAGCTCTCTCCAAGGAGCAGCGGATCGTATTTGTAATTGATGAGTATCCTTATCTTGCAAAGGCTAAACCCGCTATTTCCGCAATGCTTCAGCACATCATCGACCATAAATGGACAGAGTCCCAAATGTACCTGATCCTGTGTGGCTCGTCCATGAGTTTTATGGAAAGTCAGGTTTTGGGCAAAGAAAGCCCTCTGTATGGGCGCAGAACAGCGCAATTCAAGATCATGCCGCTGGATTACAAGGAAACAGCGGTGTTCCATCCGAATCTGTCCGAGGAAGATAACGCCCTGATTTATGGCATCACAGGCGGCGTTCCGCATTATATCAACAAATTGGATGTTCGGGACAGCGTAGATGAAGCACTGATGGAAAACTTGTTTGACCGTTCCAGCTACCTCTATGAGGAACCGGCCAACCTGTTAAAGCAGGAGCTGCGTGAGCCAGCAATTTATAATGCAATCATCAAGGCAATTGCAGAGGGGGCTTCTCGCCTGAATGATATCACCACGAAAGTTGGTGAAGAAAACTCTGTGGTGGCGAAGTACCTCAAAACGTTGATAGACCTTGGAATCGTCAAAAAGGAAACGCCGATCACTGAGAAACCGGGCAAAAAAACGATCTATCTTCTGGCAGACAATTTTTTTCGTTTTTGGTACCGTTTTGTGCCGGTCAATGCAAGTGCCATTGATTCGGGGCGGATCGCAAAGACCTACCCCCATGCGGTGAAGCAGTATTTTCCAGACTATATGGGTCTGATTTTTGAGAAGATGTGCCAAGACTACTTGCTCTATTATGCGAATGATCTTCCTATCGAGTTGAGTGAGATTGGGCAGTGGTGGGGAACCGACCCTCAAAAAAAGAAGCAGATACAAATCGATATTGTCGGTAGGCCGGTTGAGGGCAATGACTATATCATCGGCTCCTGCAAATATCGCAATGAAAAAATCGGTTTGGACGAACTGGAACTGATTCGGGAATATGCAGCAGTCTTTGGGAAAGGAACAAACTACCACTACTACATTTTCTCGAAAGGCGGATTTACGGACGGACTACTTCAGGCACAGGAACGCGGAGAAGTACAGCTGCTTACCCTTGCCGATATTTTTGAATAACACAAGAAACGCTCTTGCCGGTGTAAAACTGGCAGGAGCGTTTCTTGTTGAAGTGATTATAAAAGACCTTTGATTTTTTCAAGATGATCTATAGCGGCTTGCAGTTCATTTTGAAACTGATCCCTAGAAGGATCTCGACCCAAAAGAAGATAATCCATACTGACATGGAAGTATTCTGCAATATCGATCAGGATTTTTACAGAGCCATTGGAGCTTCCCCTTTCAAGATCGCCGAGGTGTCGATGGGAAACACCAAGTTTTTCAGCAAGTTTTTCCTGCGATAACTTCGCATTTGTACGCAAAGTAAAAATACGGTTACCAATAGCATTCGGATCAAAGCTCATGTGTGACCTCCAAATTTTCGATAAAGCGTAAAAAGTCGAAAATTTGGAAGGCTACGGATA
>OGCQ01003412.1_pt1 | contig 14295 bp, 15 predicted proteins | sample 1570161 | NCBI WGS metagenome assembly OGCQ01 (sample SAMEA4384402, study PRJEB24528) | human gut metagenome
GTCTGTTCTACGATCTGGAAAGAATCTGGAGCGATGGCAAACAGGTGGATCCGGAATATCTGTAAATATATTTTCTGATGTTTTAGAGACTGATACTGGTGATCCGATGCTTTCTGTGTTATAATATATAAGTTATCAGGGAACTTGATTCTGAATCATGGAGGCACAAAGTATGGAACCCATGTATTTGTCAATCCAGCCGAAAAAGACTGGAGAACGCATAAGAAAGCTACTCTTGGAAAAAGGATATACAATTCGGGAAATCCAGGGAGCTTTTGGATTTGAAAATCCGCAGGCCATTTATAAATGGATTTCCGGCAAATCGTTACCCAATATAGACAATTTTATTATTTTAAGTAGATTATTACATACTTCGATTGAAGATATCCTCGTCATTGACGGGGATATTTCTTATTACATAGGAAATTTCATTTCCTATGTAATAAAAGCCTCCGGCAGGATGCGCACTGCGGCGTATAATGAAGATGTCGCAAGCGACCGCCACAGGCGCTAGAATGTGCTTCGCACATTCTTTGTTCTTTCTGTGGAGTTTTAAACTGTTGGTTGAATGACAAAGTGCTATCATATAATTATAATTAAATCAGAAGTTGAGGAACAGATATTATTTATATGGTGTTCGAGGATTGCGGAAATTGCATAGCAATGGAGCAATCCGGTTACATCATTTATATTGTAAGCAAGAGAACAGTATGGGAGGCAAAAATCATGAAGAAAATTACATCAGCTTATGCAAACAAGATGTTGAGAAGCCTTGAGGAAGATAAAGCATTCTGGGTAAACAAGGAAGCAGCATCCAGTACCTATGTGGCAGCGGTCAATGAGGAGCCGGTCATTCCGGAATATGATTATATGACCATTGCAAATACAATTGACGAGATCGACAGGAAGATTGTTACTATCAAACATACATTGAACCTGACAAATGCCACCGCAAAAGTGCAGGTTGGCAATCAGGAGATGAGCATTGACAGCATTTTGATCCGAATGGCGCAGCTTAACAAAAGAAAAGCTGTTCTTGACGATATGCGCAAGCGGCTTCCGAAAATGCGTGTGTATAGTAATTCCTTCAGTTCATCCGGATCGGTACCGGAATATAAATATATCAACTATGATCTGGAAGTAATCCGTCAGGAATACGACCGTATTTCCAATACAATTATGGAAATGCAGATTGCACTGGATCGCTACAATCAGACAGTGTTGTTTGATGTGGATATCTAAGTAAGAATTTCCGTACAGGGTATATCTTCAACAAAGCTTATAGACGGTTGGTTATGGTTCAATGTCATCGTTTATTGGTTATTTGTTATCAGGTTATGTGTTCTTGTTCATAGAAACATTTTTGGAAAAGTATACAATTTAAATTTTTAAATCACCCTGTAAAAAACCTGTGTCAGTTCACGGTGCAGAGGTACGGTTTCAAGCACACAACAGCTGCGGAAGCAATTCCGCAGCTGTTTTTATAGTAAAAAAAATTGCAACCAAGAGAGTTTTAAATTAAAATGTATCCGCAGAAAAAGAGAGGTCATTCAATATTAAAAAGTTACCAAAAACAAGAAACTATTTTTGTGAATTTAGTTGCTTGTTTTTTTGTGCGCAAAGATGCTACAATCAAGGAAACTATTACAGGAGAAATAGTTTCCAAAAGGAGATGATCTTATGCCGAATCAAAATTTAAAAGGCGATATTCTCGAAGCAACCATCCAGGCATTTCAAAAAAAGGGATTAAAATTTACAATGGATGATCTTGCATCTCTTCTGGGAATCAGCAAAAAAACAATCTATACTGTTTTTCCTGACAAAAATTCATTGGTTCTGGAGATGGTTGATTATTGTTTTTCCTCGATCAAAGAAAGTGAACAAAAAGTTCTTCAAGATCTGAGTCTGGATACGGTTGGTAAAATCAGAGCAATTCTTGGTGTGTTACCGGAAGGGTATCGGGAGCTTGATCTCAGACAGCTTTATCAGCTAAAGGAGAGGTATCCCGAAGTTTATGAAAAAGTAAAATCCCGTCTGGAAACCGGGTGGGAGAGTACGATTTCATTACTGGAACAGGGCATCTCAGAAGGAAAAATTCGAAATATCCAGATTCCAATTTTAAAAACCATGATGGAAGCCACATTAGAACAGTTTTTTCAGAGAGACGTGCTGGTCCAGAATGGAATTTCTTATCATGAGGCATTAAATGAAGTCGTATCCATTCTGATCGATGGCATTACAATCTGACAAGGGGGAATTTGTTATGGGAGAAGTACAGAAACTAAAAGGAAAAGAAAAGTTTGCCTACGGAATCGGGGCTGTAGGGAAAGATATGGTCTATATGCTGTCAGCGTCCTATGTCCTTTATTATTACCAGGACATCATGGGTGTCAGTGCTGTGGCAATGGGGGTGATCCTGTTTATCGCCCGAATTTTTGATGCATTTAATGATCCGATCATGGGAATCATCGTAGCAAAGACGAAAACCAGATGGGGCAAGTTCCGACCGTGGCTCTTTATCGGTACACTGACAAATGCCATTGTTTTGTATCTGATGTTTGCTGCACCGCCCTCTCTTTCAGGCAGAGGACTGGTTGCTTATGCGGCTATAACCTACATACTCTGGGGCGTAACTTATACGATGATGGACATTCCATACTGGTCCATGATTCCTGCTTTTACCGAAAGCGGAAAAGAGCGCGAAAATCTTTCTGCAATGGCACGTTCCTGTGCCGGCGTTGGTTCTGCCATTGTCACGATCATTACTGTGCTTTCTGTATCCACGCTTGGCAAACTGGCAGGCGGGGAAGGTGCATCGGAAATTGAACGGCTTGGATACCGCTATTTTGCACTGATCATTGCGGTTTTGTTTTTCATTTTTATCACGATTACCTGCCTTTCTATTAAAGAAAAATCTTCGGTAAATATGGAAACAGCAACGGTAAAAGAAATGTTCCGGGCACTGTTTCGCAATGACCAGGCACTGACCATGGTTGTGGCAATTGTTATGATCAATACCGCATTATATATTACATCGAATCTGGTCATTTACTTTTTCAAATATGATTTCAGTCCGGAAGCATGGCAGAGCAATTATACGCTTTTTAATACCTTTGGCGGTGCATTCCAGATCCTTGCGATGATGATTTTGTTTCCGCTGCTCCGGAAATTTATGAATACGATAAATCTTTTTTATGTCAGCTTTTCCATGGCATTTGCAGGATATCTGATCCTTCTTGTGATTGCATTCTCCGGAAGTACCGGTGTTTATCTGCTTCTGGTTCCGGCATTCCTTATTATGTCGGCAATTGGTATGCTGAATGTTATTGTGACGATTTTCCTTGCAAATACGGTAGATTACGGAGAATTGAAAAATAACCGGCGTGACGAATCGGTAATCTTTTCGATGCAGACCTTTGTGGTAAAGCTGGCATCTGGCGTGGCTGCACTTGCGGCTTCGATCGTTATTCAGATCTTCCAGATCAAGAAGGATGAAACGGCAGAAGTACTGACGGTAATCGCACCGGCTTCCAGGCTGGGACTTCGGATGTGTATGACGATCATTCCGATTCTTGTATTGCTGATCGGATTACTTGTGTTCCAAAAACATTACATATTAACAGATGAAAAGACAGAAGAAATATCCAGAACACTGGAAGAACGGAAGAGAGCATAATATTTATACCTATAATTTTATAACGAAATTTTAGTGGGACAGTTTGCGGACTGTCTCATTTTTTTACATTTGTATATAATAATATACGTCCATTTAACATTTCTTTAGCAGAAATATGATAGCACTTTCAGAAGCAGAAATGTTACGATATTTCACGGACATAAGAGCAAGAACGAAGCCACATTCGTGGCTATGAAGGAGGAAAAAGATGGCAGAAATTGCGTTAAGAAATGTCTGCAAGCAATTTGATTCCACACATTATGGTGTAAAAGATTTTACCTTAGACATTCATGATAAAGAATTTGTGATTTTCGTAGGACCTTCCGGCTGTGGAAAATCTACAACACTTAGATTGATTGCAGGACTGGAAGATATTACAGATGGAGAACTCTGGATCGACGAAGAGCTCTGCAACTATCTGGAACCAAAGGAAAGAGAGATGTCAATGGTTTTTCAGAATTATGCTTTATATCCAAACATGACTGTTTATGGAAATATTGCTTACTCACTGAAAATCCGTAAGGTTCCGAAAAAAGAAATTGCTCAAAGAGTCAGAGAAGTAGCAAGAATCCTTGAGATTGAATCTCTGCTTGACAGAAAACCGGCGGCATTATCCGGCGGGCAAAAGCAGCGTGTTGCGATTGGCGCGGCAATCATAAGACAGCCAAAAGCATTTCTTATGGATGAACCACTTTCCAATCTTGATGCAAAGCTTCGGGCGCAGATGCGTGTTGAATTGCAAAAGTTACATAAACAGTTAGATACCACCATCATTTATGTTACACACGATCAGACAGAAGCAATGACGCTTGGGACAAAAATCGTTGTCATGAAAGACGGTCTGATCCAGCAGGTAGATACCCCGCAGAACATTTACGATCATCCGGTAAATAAATTTGTCGCAGGATTTGTAGGTGCACCGACCATGAATTTTATCGAATGCGAAGTGGAAAAAGAATTTGATAAGACAGTCCTGTTATTTGCAACAACAGGACCAGTAAAAAAAGTATATCCAGCTGGGCGTAATGAAGAAATTCTCCGGAAAGAATACCTGGGAAAACGTGTGACCCTGGGAATCAGACCGGAAGATATCTATGAATACGAAGAAGCAAAAGCCAGCGGATTTGCAAAAAACAGTGCCGGAATACGGGAAACCGTCGTTACCAGAGAAATGCTTGGAGCAGAAGTATTCCTGTATTTTGATGAACAGCACAGAACGCATGCTGTAAGGCTGGAGCCATCCAACCAGACAAAAGTAGGTGAAACGGTAGATCTGTATTTTGATCCAAATCGGATTCACATATTTGATACAGAGACAGAGGAAAATATTCTGAATCTATATAGGAAAGGATATTAAGAATGAAAAAAGAAAAGAATCTAAAAATTACACCGTACCTTTATCTGGTGCCGAGTATTCTGATCTTTGCAGTATTTTTGTTCTACCCATTTGTAAAGACAGTTTACTTAAGCCTTTTTATGACAAACAAAATGGGACAGGCAAAAATCTTTGTAGGTCTTCAGAATTATATAGATCTGCTTAGTTCAGAATCCTTTAGAAACAGTTTAAAAGTTACATTGGCCTTTGTTGTCATCGTTGTACTCGGCGGAATGCTCCTGGGATTGATTGCTGCAGTTCTTTGTAACAAAGCTTTTCCTGGAATCCGCGTATTCAGTACCGCTTACGCGCTTCCGATGGCGATCGCATCAAGCTCGGCAGCCATGATTTTCCAGATCATGCTCCATCCGGCAGTCGGAATTGTAAATAAGCTTCTCGGACTTGATATCAACTGGCTAAACGATCCAAACACCGCACTTTACTGTGTCGCGATCCTTACCGCATGGTTAAATAGCGGAATCAATTTTCTGTATTTTTCGGCAGGACTCGGAAATATTGACGAAACCATTTATGAAAGAGCATCGGTCGACGGTGCAAGCGGGGTTCAGCAATTTTTCAGCCTGACACTTCCGGGACTGTCACCGATCATGTTTTACACCGTTGTTGTAAACATCATTCAGGCATTCCAGTCATTCGGACAGATCAAGATCCTGACAGAAGGCGGACCGAATGAATCCACAAACGTAATCGTATACTCGATTTACAGAGATGCATTCTTTAACTATCGTTTTGGAAGTGCATCCGCACAGTCTGTTATCTTATTTGTCATTATCATGCTTGTAACATTGGTGATGTTCCGCATTGAGAAGAAGGGAGTAAATTACTAATGAGTCAGTTAAATAGTATGGCAATTCCGATGGAAGGAAAATATTCAAAAAGTGAACTTCTGGAATTAAAAAATAAAATGAACGCCAAGGCACTGGCGAAAAGAAGAAGTAAGACAGCACTGCGCCTTGCGGCAAATATCATTTTCGCAATCCTTATACTGCTTCCGCTTTTATACGCGGTCAGCATTGCGCTGATGCCATCCAATGAATTATTTACAACGGATCTGAATCTTTTTCCGAAGCATCCGACACTGCAGAACTTCAAGGAGGCATTTACAACTGTTCCGCTTCTCCGGTTCATTTTAAATTCATTTATCATGGCAGGATGTATTACCATCGGACAGATCATTTCCTGTTCCCTTGCCGCATTTGCATTTTCCTTCCTGGAATTTAAGGGAAAAGGAATCCTTTTTGCAATTGTTATGGCAACCATGATGGTTCCTGGCGAAGCAACGATCATTTCCAATTATCTGACCGTCGGAAGCTGGGGGATTCTTGATACGTATGCGGTACTGATCATTCCGTATCTGACATCGGCGATGGGAATCTTTTTGTTCCGTCAGTTCTATATGACATTCCCGATGTCTCTGTATGAATCAGCAAAACTGGACGGATGCAGTAATTTGAAATTCATTATTAAGATTCTGATCCCGCTGACCAAGTCAGCAATCGGAGCTATGGCAGTTTATACTTTTATCAATGCATGGAATATGTATATGTGGCCACTTCTTGTAACCGGTTCCAACAACATGCGAACCGTACAGATTGGTATCAGTATGCTTGACAGTGTGGATTCGCAGTCCATTACCCTGATGATCGCAGGTGTTGTCATGATCATCATTCCGTCGATTTCGATTTTCATTATCGGACAGAAGCAACTGATCCGGGGAATGTTCTCAGGAGCTGTAAAGGGTTAATTCCTATACTGGAAACGGGAAAACATTCATTCCCGATCCTATATATGTGTAAATATTACACACAATTTCATCCAATTAGAAGAGATCACAACAGGAGGAAAATTATGAAGAAAAAAACAGTTTCATTATTACTTGTAGCAGCAATGGCAGTCGGAATGCTTGCAGGATGCGGTGGTGGAAAATCTTCCATCAGCCAGGATGGCTCATCCGATGCAGCAGAAGGCAATGAAAAAGCAGAAATGGCAGATGCAAAGGATGTAGACGGAACAACCATTACTTTCTGGCATTCTATGGGTGGAGTCAATGGACAGGCAATCGATACACTTGTCAAAAAATTTAATGATGAAAATGAATATGGAATTACTGTAGAAGCACAGTATCAGGGAGAATATGATGATTCTCTGAACAAATTAAAGAGCGCACAGATCGGAAATATGGGTGCAGATCTGGTACAGGTTTATGAAATCGGTACCCGTTTTATGATCGAATCCGGTTGGACAGTGCCAATGCAGGAAATGATCGATGCAGATAATTATGATGTATCCGAGATCGAACCGAACCTTGCTGCATATTATACGATTGATAATCAATTATATTCGATGCCTTTTAACTCATCTACCCCAATTATGTATTATAATAAAGATATGTTCGACAAAGCCGGTATTACAGAAATCCCGGACAGCCTGGAAGCAATCGATGAGATTGGCGATCAGTTAATGAGCAAAGGCGGTGCCGGAGAAGTAATGTCTCTTGGTATTTACGGATGGTTCTTCGAGCAGTTTATCGGAAAACAGGGTCTGGACTATGCCAATAACGGAAATGGGCGTGAAAAGGCCGCAATAGCAGTTGACTTTGACAAAAACGGTGCAGCCAAGAATATCCTGACCGCATGGCAGAAACTCAACAAAGACGGTTATGCTCCAATCGTCGGAAAAGGCGGTGATGCAGGACTTGCAGATTTCTCAGCCGGAAAGTCCGCAATCACACTTGGTTCTACAGCTTCATTAAAACAGATCCTGCAGGATGTAAACGGAAAATTTGAAGTGGGAACTGCATATTTTCCGAAGGTATCTTCAAGTGATGAAGGCGGAGTATCCATCGGTGGAGCTTCTCTGTGGGCACTGAACAATAAAGATCCAAAGAAACTCCGTGCAACATGGGAATTCGTAAAATTCCTGATCTCTCCGGAATCACAGGCATACTGGAATGCACAGACAGGATATTTCCCGGTTACCACAAAAGCACACGATGAACAGACATTCAAAGATAATATCGCGCAGTATCCTCAGTTCCAGACAGCAATCGATCAGCTCCATGATTCTTCACCGGAATATTGCGGTGCGCTTTTAAGTGTATTCCCGGAAGCAAGAGCAACTGTTGAGTCTGAAATCGAAAGTATGCTGAATGGAAAAGAAGATGTCGACACAGCAGTACAGAAAATGTCAGATTCGATCAACAAAGTGATCACTGACTACAATACTGTAAATAATTAAAAAGAATCGAGGCAGTAAACATTGAGCAAAACAAAAATATTTGCACACAGAGGTGCAAGCGGATATGCACCGGAAAACACGTTGGAAGCATTTGCACTGGCAATCACACAGGGTGCTGACGGAATCGAGCTTGACGTACAGCTTACAAAGGATGGAATCCCGGTTGTGATCCATGATGAAACCATCGACAGAGTTACAGAAAAAAAGGGATGGGTCAAGGATTATACCTTAAAAAAGTTAAAAGAGCTTACAGTACTGAAAAACAAATTCCCGGAGTATTCCGCAGCAAAGATCCCAACCCTGGAAGAAGTACTGGATGCGGTAAAAGCATCCGGTATCCAGGTCAATATTGAGCTGAAAACAGGAATTTACTGGTATCCGGAAATCGAGCAGAAGGTTGCGGATCTTGTAAAAAAAGCCGGAATGGAAGAACGGGTGATTTATTCTTCCTTTAACCATTACAGCATCCAGCAGATGAAGAAAATTGTGCCGGAAGCAGAAACCGCTTATCTGTACAGTGATGTGATCCTGAATGTTGCAGAGTATGCGAAGAATACAAAAGTAGACGGACTGCATCCGGCAGTATATCATGTAAAAATGGCAGATTTCCTGAAAGAATATCTGAGCAGCAATCTGAATGTCCGTGTCTGGACAGTCAATGAAAAAGCGGATATGAAATGGCTGATCGATGCAGGAGTAACTGCAATTATCACCAATTATCCAGACATGGCAGTGCAGATCAAAAAAGAAGCGGAAGTATAAGATCATGCTGGAAAATAAAAAACTTTTTCTGCTGGATATAGACGGTACGATCTGTAAAGGGAATCAGCTTGTTGAAGGATCCGCAGCTTTCCTAAAAGACATCAAGGCAAATGGCGGGCAGTTTGTATTTATCACAAACAATGCAACCAAGAGCATCGATGATTATATCAGATTTTTTCAGGTTCTTGGAATCCACACCGATTACACCAATTTCCTGACAGCATCCTATGTAACCATTGATTATCTGAAGAAAAATCATGCCGGAGAACTGATCTATGTGCTGGGAACCCGGTCCTTTATCCGGGAACTCAAAAAAAATAAAATCCACGTAACAAGCGATTGCGAGGATGAAGGAATTACCTGTGTTGTGGTTTCTTATGATAATCAGCTGACGTATGAAAAATTATCTGATACATGTAAGCTGCTGAGTACAAAAAATGTGGATTATCTTGCAACAAATCCAGACTATGTATGTCCGATTGAATTTGGATTTGTACCAGACTGTGGCTCCATCTGTGAAATGCTTGCACATGCGGTAAAGCGAATGCCGTATTTTATTGGTAAGCCGCAGCCTGAAATGGTAGAACTTGCATTGCAGCGGAATCATTACCGGAAAGAAGAGACTTTAATCGTTGGAGACCGCCTGTATACGGATATCTTATGTGGATATCATGCCGGTGTTGAGACGGTACTTGTATTATCCGGTGAGGCAACAAAAGAAGAAGCGAAGGCATACGAACATCAACCGGATTACGTGATGTCATCCGTTGATGAGTTGCATGAAGCATGGAGCAAAAGTATTTCTTAAATAAAAGAAAATATGTTTACTAAAACAGGGTATGTATGGCAAATGAAACTGTACATACCCTGTCTGTATATTCAGGTCAATTCTTGATTGCCTCTGTTTTAACTGTAAAAAGCACTTGCGTAATCGAACATATGTTTGTATAATAGAAATATGAATACAGAAATGACAAATGAGCATTATACAATACAGGAAAAATTACATATTCTTGCTGATGCTGCAAAGTATGATGTCGCATGTACATCAAGCGGCTCAAGTCGCCGGGGACAGAAAGGAGAACTCGGTAATGCCGTTTCATGTGGAATTTGTCACAGCTTTGCGGCAGACGGAAGATGTATTTCTTTACTTAAGATCTTAATGACCAATCATTGTGTCTACGATTGCAAATACTGCATTAACCGTGCGAGCAATGATGTAAAAAGAGCTACGTTTACTCCGGAAGAGATCTGTAATCTTACAGTCGAATTTTATAAACGGAATTATATAGAAGGACTTTTCCTAAGTTCCGGTATTTTGAAAAATCCAACCTATACGATGGAAAAGATGTGCGAGACCCTGCTTCTTCTCCGCACCAAATATCATTTTAACGGATACATTCATGTGAAGACGATTCCGGGGGCTTCGGATGAATTACTTGCGGCTGCCGGTTATCTGGCAGACCGTGTCAGCGTGAATCTGGAACTGCCAACTTCTGAGGGACTTCGTAAGCTGGCACCGAACAAGACTATGCAGACAATCCTAAATCCAATGGGAAAGGTGCAGAATACCATTGCCGCACATCGCATGGCAATCGGAAAATCATTATATATGGAAAGAAGCCGTGGAAATCAGTTCCTGCATAACGGAATTTTTTCTGATACTTCCAAACAACAGTTCCGAAGGAAACTGGATAGCAGGGCAGCGCTGCAAAAAACAGCAGATGTATCCCCAATTACTGCACAGTCAAATCCTGCGCTATTGGATTCTTCCTTCACCTGGAATCAGGCATATCAACTTGCACCACATGATATGTCCAGATTAAAACGCAGCTTTGCACCGGCAGGACAAAGCACCCAGATGATCATCGGAGCGACAGGTGAAAGCGATTATACCTTATTACAGACCACGCAGCAGCTTTATCAGGGATTTGATCTGAAACGTGTCTTTTATTCGGCATATATCCCGCTGAATGAAGATCCTGTTCTGCCTGAGATTGGAACTCCACCGCCGCTTTTGCGTGAACACAGGCTTTATCAGGCAGACTGGCTGCTCCGGTTTTACGGATTTCAGGCAGATGAACTTTTAACCATAGAGAAACCGAATTTTAACGAACTTCTGGATCCGAAGTGTGATTGGGCATTACGCCATCTGGAATTATTTCCCGTTGAAGTAGAAACGGCAAGCTATGCAGAACTCCTCCGCGTACCCGGAGTCGGACCGAAATCAGCCAGCCGTATTGTAAATGCACGAAGATATGGCAGAATGGATTTCACAAGTCTGAAGAAAATGGGAGTTGTGCTGAAAAGAGCGCACTATTTTATCACCTGTGGCGGAAAACAGATGTATCACACACCACTTGAAGAGACTTATATCACAAGACAACTGGTCAGCGTAGACCGGAAGGAATCCTGGGAAATGGCTCATGCAAATGAAGGCTTCTCACAGATGACACTTGCTGATTTTGGAATTGGATAGTTACATCATTAGGGCAGAAAATACTTATAGCAATATGAGAAAGCAGGAAATTTATGAAGATATATACTTGTAAGGATCGGTTGGAAGACATCATGACCTGTATCTATGATGCATGGGCAGATGCTTTGCTAATCGGTCATGATCAGATAAGACTGAAAAAGGAACCGATTTTCCAGGCGACACTGCTGGATGAATATATCCATGTAGACGGAGACTGTTCAAAGGCAGAAAAAGTCACCCGGTCTATCCGCAGAGATATTTCTTCCAGAGCATATCTCTATGTGTATTACGCATCCCTTTCAGCAGAAGAAGACGCACTGCAGGCAATCTATAATTTTTTACGAGTTGGATTTGCAATAGGAGCAGATGTACTTGAACATTATACGAACCCACATGTGATGCGGATTATGGAATTATATCGTAATGTTGGAAATGAAAGCCATCATTTCCGTGAATTCGCCCGGTTTCAAAGTCTCGACGGGCGTGTGTATGTCAGCCATCTGGAGCCCAAAAGTGATGTGATCATGCTGGTTGGAAGACATTTCGCAGACCGTATGCCATCGGAATATTGGATGATCGTTGACGATAACCGGAAGACCGTCTGTGTCCATCCAAAAGACGGAGAAAATTATCTTCGTTATCTGACGGACGGAGAGTTTGAGGCACTTCGGAAAACAGAAGAGTACGAAGATGAATACACTGGGATGTGGAAGACATTTTTCCATACGATTGGAATCAAAGAGCGGGAGAATTATGTCTGTCAGAGGAATCTTTTTCCGATCTGGAAGAGAAAGCATGCTGTGGAATTTAAAGAATAATCGCAGGAATTAAAAAGCAGCAAAGAATAACTCCGGTTAAAAATCTATTCTTTGCTGTTGCTATTTATACGCTTTTAAGAACGCTCATCTATACACATGGGACATCAATGGCAATATCCGTTAACGGGAACGTACAGCATAGATGAATATAGTGAAAATCAATGTCAGCTTCTCTGCGGTGTTCCAGTTTTTTCGGACTGTATACATCCCCTTTTAAAAGAAGAGAATGACATCAGCCACATTCTCCTGAACGACAATGTGCATGAGCAGCAATACCATTTTTTTCAAGCGACTGCAGAATTGTGTCATTGGTACTGGCTTTGATGGTTTTCTTTTTATCACAGATAGTTACCGTAATTTCAACAGTTTCCGGGACCGGAATGTCTGCAGGATAATCTGGGAGTTTCTTTGGTTCATGTACTTCTCCCTGTAATTCATGACGAATCCATTTTTGCTCGACTCCCAAAGTCTGGATCTGCTGATCAAGAAAATGATACATGCCTGCTGGACCGCAGAGGAAAATCGAATAAAGCTGTGTCAGGAGATGTATTTTTTACTTGTATTTCTCAGATAATCTCTCTATATATAACTAAGAATGTGCAAAATGTTAAAGACGTAAGAAAAGGAGAAATGAGAAAATGAATCAAACAAATCATGCGATTCGTGATGCAAAGAGTCTTGGATTGCCGAAAATGCTGATCCTTGGTATCCAGCATATGTTTGCTATGTTCGGAGCAACCATCCTGGTGCCGATTCTGGTCAACAGTTATTTTGTAGACGCCTGTGGCGAGGGTTCGACACGTGGATTAACCGTATCTGTTACTTTATTCTGTGCCGGAGTTGGAACCCTTTTATTCCATGTCTGTGCAAAAATGAAAGTCCCGGCATTTCTGGGATCTTCCTTTGCATTCCTGGGTGGATTTGCAACGGTTGCTCATCTGGACAGTGGAATTTACGCTGGAATGAGTGCCAATGATAAAGCTGCTTATGCCTGCGAAGGTGTAGTCGTAGCGGGTCTGCTTTACCTGGGTTTTGCCATGGTCATCCGTATTGTCGGTGTAAAACGTGTGATGCGTTATTTACCGCCGGTTGTCACCGGACCAATCATCATCTGTATCGGACTTAGCCTTGCATCATCCGCAATTCAGAATGCCTCTACCAACTGGTTTCTGGCATTTGTGGCTCTGGCGACCATTATCATTTTCAATATCTGGGGAAAAGGAATGTTCAAGATCATTCCGATCCTGATAGGTGTTGTGATTTCTTACGCAGTTGCACTTGTGATGAATGCAATGGGAATGACCAATCCGGACAGCTCTGCAATCCTGAATTTCTCATCCGTAGCAGCTTCCGGAATTGTTGGACTTCCTCCATTCCAACTCTGTAAATTTGATATTTCAGCAATCTTTGTTATGGCACCGATCGCCATTGCAACGATGATGGAACATGTAGGAGACATATCTGCAATATTCGCAACCGTAGGCTCGAATTTCCTTGCAGATCCAGGACTTCACAGAACACTGCTTGGAGATGGAATTGCAACTGCATTTGCCGGATTCATCAGCGGGTCTGCCAATACAACTTATGGCGAAAATACCGGTGTGCTGGAGCTGAGTAAGGTATACGATCCACTGGTGATCCGAATCGCAGCCGTGAGCGCAATTATTATCAGCTTTATTCCGAAAGTATCTGCGATCATCGGTACAATGCCGTCCGCAATTATCGGCGGAGTCAGCTTTATGCTGTATGGTATGATTTCTGCAATCGGTGTGCGTAACGTGGTGGAAAACAAAGTAGACCTGACCAAATCAAGAAACCTGATCATCGCAGGTGTCATCTTTGTCTGCGGTCTTGGATTCAGCAATGGTATCACTTTTACCATCGCAGGCACTCCAATTACCCTGACAGCACTTGCTATCGCAGCAAT
>OGCQ01003416.1_pt1 | contig 14284 bp, 15 predicted proteins | sample 1570161 | NCBI WGS metagenome assembly OGCQ01 (sample SAMEA4384402, study PRJEB24528) | human gut metagenome
CACCCCTCCCTGCCTCTGGCCCAGCGGAGCGTCTTTGCACGCTTGCGGCAAGCAGTAACTTCCCCGCGGAGCACATTCTAAATCGTCTACCCCGTCAGCCAGCAGAGCTGCTGCACGGTAAGGCGGGGCTGTAAGGCGCGGTTGACCGCACACGCCAGCAGCGCCGCGCCGTGGGCGATGACGCTGTCCAGCGCACGGGGCGTGACCACAAGGTCTGCCCCCTCCTGCGCTTGCATCAGGGTGGGGATGCCAGCCGCCACCACCGGCACGCCTAAGGTATCCCGGGTCAGGTGGCGGGTGTGGTCGGCCTGCGCCGGGTAAAGCCCCGAGTCCGAAAACTGCACCGTGCGCCCCAGCCGCTGCCCCTCTGCAGAGCAAAGACTGTCCACGCAGACCACCGCCGCCGGGCGCAGCTGCCCCACCAGCGCCGCCGCCAGCTGCTGAAGCGAAAGCCCAGTGGCTGCCGCCACCCCGGGCGCAACGGCTGCCACCGGGCGCAAGCCCCGCACCGGCGGGGCAGCGCCCGCGCCCATGGTGACAAGGATGTGCTGCACCGTGCGCGGGCCAAGGGCATCGGCGGTGATGCGGCGGTTGCCCACCCCCAGCACCAGCACCGGGCCTTTGGGCGGCAAAAGGGCGCGCAGCTCCCGGGCGCACACCTCAATGACGGCGGCGTCCCGCTCGTCCAGCACGCTGACGCTGGGCATTTCCAGCGTGACATACCTGCCCCGGGGGCGGCTGAGCCCCTCGCGGGCAACTTCTACCCGCGTCACTGTCACCCCGCCGTGGCGGGCGGTGGCCAGCCGCACCCCTGCGGGCAGGGGCTGCGCCGCGCCGCTGAACAGCTCGTCGGCCATATCCGTAGTACGCATTTCCACACTCTCCGTTCCTTTTTGGGGCAAAAGCCCGCTTTCTTGCCGGAAAGTATGGGAAAAATAAAACTTTTCCAAACAAAAATCAAAAAAACGCTTGCGCTGGTACGCGAAATATGGTATCATAGGGTGCGCTGTTATAGGTAGCCAAGGAGGTGGAACGAATGCCTAACATCAAATCTCAGAAGGACCGTGTCGTGCAGGCTGTTGCAGAGCAGGCTCACAACAAGGCCATTAAGACCAACCTGAAAACAGTCGTCAAGAAGGCAGACGCTGCCATCGATGCGAATGCCGCTGACAAGGACGCAACCGTCCTGGCTGCTGTTTCCGCGATCGACAAGGCTCGCGCTAAGGGTGTCATCAAGAAGAACACCGCCAGCCGCAAGATCAGCCGTATGGCAAAGCGTGCTAACAAGAACGCTTGATCGCGCAGTTTGATTGACGAACAAAACCTCTGTACCGGGTATCCGGCACAGGGGTTTTTGTTTTTTGTCCGGGCCTTACGCCCCGCACAGCGCGGCAAGGCTCTGCCGCTGCACCGGTTCCAGCAGCTGCTCCGGCGGCAGGGGCTGCGGCGGCACCATCCACCACACCGCCCACGCTGCAGGGACCACCGCCGCCAGCATAAGCCCCGGGTACAAAAGTGCCGGCTCGTGCAGCCACGGGCTGCCGGGCGGCAGCACCAGCGCCGTGCACAGGCACAGCGCTGCCCACAGCTCCCACAATACGGTCTGTCCGCTGTGTTTCATGCGCTTCACCTCCGTTTTGCCCCCAGTTTACCAGCCGCCGGGCGCAAAATATAGCGAAGCAGCGCAGACAAGCAGCACTTTCCCGCAAGTCGCAAACGCATTCCATTATTCAGTTCTGGTCGTGGCTTTTGCCCACAAGGCTGCACACCACGCCGCAGACAAGGCTTGCGGTGATGCCCGCAGAAGCCGCGGTCAGCCCACCGGTCAGGATGCCGATGGCCCCCTTTTCCGCCACGGCGGTGCGCACCCCCTTTGCCAGCAGATGCCCAAAGCCCAGCAGGGGCACGCTCGCCCCCGCACCGGCAAACTCTGCCAACGGCGCGTACAGCCCCACCGCCGAAAGCACCACTCCCGCCACCACATAGCCGGTCAGGATGCGTGCCGGGGTCAGCTTTGTCAGGTCGATGAGCAGCTGCCCCACCGCGCAGAGGACACCGCCTATTAAAAATGCCCACAGATAGTTCATTTCAGCTCTCCTTTTCCGGTGCGGTCAGTTCTACCAAGTGTGCCACCGCCGGGATGCTCTCCTTCTGCAAAAAGGTGGTCTGGCTCATCAGTGCCCCGGTGGCGATGAACAGCACCCGGCGGCTGCCGCGGCGCAGCAGCTTTGGCAGGATATGCCCACAGAGCACGGCGGCGCAGCAGCCCGCGCCCGAACCGCCGCTCTTTACCCGCTGCTCCTCGGCATCGTAAAGCAGACAGCCGCAGTCCGCGTGGTTTTTCAGCAGCAGACCCTCTGCTGCCAACAGCTCCCGCAGCATCTGACTGCCCACCAGCCCAAGGTCGCCGGTATAGATGCAGTCAAAATCCCGCAGTTCTGCATGGGTATCGGCAAGATAATGCAGCAGGGTGGCGGCTGCTGCCGGTGCCATGGCTGCGCCCATGTTGTTGATATCCTTGATGTTATAGTCCTGCACCCGGCCAAGGGTGGCGGCGGCAATGCCCACCCCCTGCCCTGCCGGACGCAGCAGGCAGCACCCGGCGGCGGTAGCCGTCCACTGCGCGGTAGGGGTGCGCACCGCACCGTAACTCAGCGGGGTGCGGAACTGACGTTCTGCCGCGCAGAAATGGCTGGAGGTCATGGCCAACAGGTTCTGCGCCGCCCCGCTGCTGCACAGCGCCGCGCCCAGCGCCAGCGCCTCGGCCATGGTGCTGCACGCCCCGAACAGCCCCGCAAAGGGCACGCCCAGCTCCCGCAGCGCGTAGCCGGAGGCAGTGCACTGCGCCTGCAAGTCCCCTGCCAGCGCAAGGTCTACCCGCTCTGCGGGCAGAGACGCCTTTTGCAGGCAGAGCCGCGCCGCCCGCAGCTGCAACTGCTTTTCGGCGGCTTCCCAACTGCGCTGTCCCAGCCAGTTGTCGGTGGTCAGTTCATCAAAGCCCGCCGCCAGCGGGCCATCGCTCTCTTTTTTGCCGCCCACCGCCGCCTGTGCGGCGATGACCGGCGGGGTGTGGAACAACAGGGTATCGCCCCGGCGCTCTGTCATAAAATTTTCTCCCTTTCTGCAAAAAATGCCCCGGAACGTGCTATACTGGTGCTGTGACGCTGCAATATCCGGCGGGGCTGTTCCGTATTATAAGACAGAAGCCCCCAGCAGCCAGAGCACCACACCGTACACCACCGCCGCCAGCGTGCCGTACACGATGACCGGCCCGGCGATGAGGAACATCTTGGCTCCCGTGCCCGTCACCCGTCCCTCGGCCTTGAACTCAATGGCCGCGCTGACCACCGCGTTGGCAAAGCCAGTGATGGGTACCAGCGACCCCGCCCCGGCCTTTGCCGCCAGCTTCTGGTACCAGCCCAGCGTGGTCAGCACCGCCGAGAGCAAAATCAGGGTGCAGCTGGTCAGGGTGCCTGCCGTTTCGGCGTCCGCGCCCTGCCGCAAAAACAGCTGTCGCAGCCCTTCGCCCAGCAGGCAGATGCCGCCGCCTACACAGAACGCCCACAGGCAGTCTGCCAGAATCGGCGAATGCGGCCCCGCCTTCTGCACCCGGCGTGCGTATTCCTGCGCTGTCATCTTCATCTTCCCGCGCCCCCTTTTGCGGATAGTCTGCCCGGGGCGGCGGGTGCTTATCCTTTTTTTGCGAAAGAAGGTATAGTCTATGCGTTCTTCCCATCATCATAACCATCACGCCCGCCGTCTGCTCTGCCTGACGGCGCTGGCCTGCTTTGTGGCGGGCGGCGCTGCCTACGCCTGCACCCACAAAGCTGCGGTGCCGCAGCTGCCCGAGCTGCCTGCCGAGAGCCTTGCGCAGCCCGCCGAATACGGCGTGCAGCAGAGCACCCTTACCGCCGCACAGGCACAGGCTATCCTGGACGACCCCCGTATGATCCTTGTGAGCCGCACCCACCCGATAACGGAGGACTACCCCGTCGAGACCAAGGAATGCGGCTCGGCTACCGCCATCAACAAGACTTTGCAGACCGAAGCCGCCGATGCCTTTCTCTCCATGCAGGCCGCTGCCGCCAAGGACGGCGTGGATGTGCGGATGCAGAGCGGCTACCGCAGCGTCAGCTACCAGAAAAAGCTGTACGACAACAAGACCCAGTATTACCGTGATAAGGGCCTGAGCGAAGCCGCCGCCCGGGAAAAGGCGGCTGTCATCGTGAACCCGCCGGGCTGCTCGGAGCACAACTGCGGCCTTGCCGCCGACCTGAACAGCCCGGAGCACACCACCCTTGACACCGGCTTTGCCGACACCGCCGCCTTCCGCTGGCTGTGCGAGAACGCGGAGCAGTACGGCTTTATCCTGCGCTACCCCAAGGAGGCCGAAAGCGTGACCGGCATCACCTACGAGCCGTGGCACTGGCGCTATGTGGGCCCGGAAAACGCCGCCCTGCTCAACCAGAGCGGCCTGTGTCTGGAGGACGCCATCGCCGTTTTGCAGCGCATTGCCGCCGGGGAGACCGTGACCGGTTAAAATCCGATGAAAACTGCCGGAAAACCCTGTGGGGTGCGTTGCAATTTACCTGCTGTTATGGTAAGATAAGTACAGTCTGCCCGTGTGCGCGATACCGCCCCGGGCTGTGACAAATGAATTCAACAAAAGAAGGAATATTTTATGATAAACCGCACAAAACTCTCTGTGATCGCTGTCAGCGCCGTGCTGGCTGTTGCCCTGACCGGCTGCGGCGGCAGCGCTTCTTCCGCGCCGTCCTCCGTGTCCAGCGCCTCCGCCTCTGCACCGGCTTCCAGCACTGCCGCCCCGGCAGCGGATACCACCGAAAACGGCACCGCCGATCTAGACAGCGCTGTGGAGACCCTGCTGGCTGCCAACCCCATCTCCAACCAGTTCGAGATCGCCGCCATGAACATCGAGTACGACTTCGGCCTGAAGGCGGAGGACGTAGCCGCCTACAAGGGCGTGAAGAGCAATGACAACGGCGACGCCGGCCTTGTGCTGGTGGTGGAAGCTGCTTCCGGCAAGGCACAGGACGTGGTGACCGCGCTGGAAAGCTACAAGCAGGATCAGGTGGCTTTCTACGGCAACTACGCCGAGTTTGCACAGGCACAGAGCAACGTGGAAAACGCCATCATCTCCTCCAAGGGCGACCGAGTGGTCATGGTGATCGCCTCTAACGAGTGCTCCGCAGACCTGAACAGTGCTGTGGACAGCGCCCTGAACAGCTGAATCTGATCTTCTGAGCCGGTGCCATCTGCGGCATCGGCTTTTTTCAGTAGAAAGCCCTCTCCGTTAGAACCCTCTCAGTCAACGCCTGTCGGCGTTGTCGGCTCCCCCGAAGGGGGGAGCTTTGACATCACAACACAAAGGAGGCTGACCCCTTGGTTTTCAGCACCATCATCTTCCTGTTCCGCTTTTTGCCCATCACGCTGGCGCTGTACTATCTTGCCCCCGCAAAACTGAAAAACACCGTGCTGTTTTTGTGCAGTCTGGTGTTCTACTGCTGGGGCGAGGTGCGCTTTTTCCCGGTCATGGTGGCGCTTATCCTCATCAACTACCTCAGCGGCCTTGCCATCGAACATTTTGATGCAAAGCCCGCGCTGCGCCGCTTTTTTCTGCTGGTGGCACTCATTGGCAGCTTAGGGATGTTGTTCTACTTCAAGTACGCAAACTTTGTGCTGCGCAGCGTGAATGCCCTGCTGGGCACCGCCTTTGCCGAAATTCAGGGCATCGGCACGCTGCCGCTGGGCATCAGCTTCTACACCTTCCAGACCCTTTCCTACTCCATCGACGTCTACCGCCGGGATGTAAAAGCCGAGCGCAATATCATCGACTTCGGCGCTTATGTGGTCATGTTCCCGCAGCTCATCGCGGGGCCTATCGTCAAGTACCGGGATGTCTCCGACCAGCTGCACGTCTACAAGCACCGCTATAACCTCAAGCAGCTTGAAGAGGGCATGACTCTGTTCACCTTCGGTCTTGCCAAAAAGGTGCTGCTGGCAGACGCCGTGGGCGCATTGTGGACGGACATTATCGGGGTAGCCGACAGCCCCTCCACCACTTTTGTAGGTCTGGCAAACGCTTCCACCCCGCTGGTGTGGCTGGGCATCATCGCATACAGTTTGCAGCTGTACTTCGATTTCTCCGGCTACTCCCTCATGGGCATCGGCATGGGCAAGATGCTGGGCTTCGACTTCCCTGCAAACTTCAACTACCCCTATATCTCCGCCTCCATCACCGAGTTCTGGCGGCGCTGGCACATGACCCTGTCCGGCTGGTTTAGGGAGTATGTGTATATCCCGCTGGGCGGCAACCGCAAGGGGCTTAAGCGGCAGATCTTGAACCTGTTCATCGTGGAGCTGCTCACCGGCATCTGGCACGGCGCGAACTGGAACTTTATCTGCTGGGGCCTTTACTACTTTGTGCTGCTGGCGGTCGAAAAGCTGTTCCTGCTGCCCTACCTGAAAAAGGGCAGGGTGTGGCCACACCTCTACACCCTGTTCCTTGTGGTGGTGGGCTGGGCGATGTTCGTGGGCAAAGACACCGGCGTGTCCTTCGGGCTGCTGTTCCAAAAGCTCTTTGTCCCCTCCGGCGGGGTGTCGCCGCTGTATTTCCTGCGGAATTACGGCGTGCTGCTGGCGGTAAGCGTGGTGTGCTGCACCCCGCTGATTGAAAAGCTGTGGGACGTGCTGCGCAAGAACGTGGTCACCCGCTGCGCCGCCATCCTGACGCTGCTGGTGGTCTCCACCGCCTATGTGGTGGGCAGCACCAACAGCCCGTTCCTGTATTTTAACTTTTAAGGAGGCGGGAAGATGTCCAAACACGAGAAAAAGACCTCCTCCGTTTTGCACTACCCGGTGCTGGTGGTGTTCAGCCTGTTTTTCATCGGGCTGTTCGCGCTGGATATGGTCACCCCGGACCGCAGCTACAGCGAGCTGGAGAACACCACCCTCAGCCAGCGCCCGACGCTGACCCAGTTCACCGCCAAGGGGCTGAACAACTACTTTACTGCCTACACCAAATACGTCAAGGATCAGGTGGCGGGGCGCGACCAGTGGATCAGCCTGCAGAGCGTGGTAGAGACCACCCTGCTGCAAAAGCAGCAGAACGGCGGCATCCTGCTGGGCAAGGAGCACATGATGTTCCCCCGCACCTACGGGCTGCTTTCCAGCGAGGAGCGCACCCTGCCCAAAAACACCGCAGCGCTCACCAGCCTGTGCCAGCGCTACCCGGGCAAGGTGAATGTACTGGTGGCACCCGCCGCCAGCGATATCTATAAAGAGAACGTGCCCGCCAACGCTCCTCTGCTGGACGAGGACGGCTACCTTGACCAGCTTTCCGCTGCGGTGCAGGCGGCGGGCGGCAGCTTTGTGGACGTGCGCCAGACCCTTACCGCCCACAAGAGCGAGTATATTTATTACCGCACCGACCACCACTGGACGAGCCTTGGCGCCTACTACGCTTACAGCCAGCTGTGCGATGCTCTTGGCCTTACCCCCTTTGATCCCGCCGCCCACACTGCGCTGACTGCCGACGGCTTTTACGGCACCCACTACGCCAAGGCGCGCACATGGAACGCCGTGCCGGACGTGATCACCTACTACGACCTTGCCAACACCCTGACGGTCTGGAACGTGACGGCGGCAGGCCAGCCCGCCGAGGGACAGACCACCGGCCTGTACGACACAGATAAGCTCACCGTCTATGATAAATACGCCATGTTCCTGCACGGCAACAACGGTTTAAGCCGGGTGCAGGGCAACGGCAGCGGGCGCATCCTTGTCATCAAGGACAGCTACGCCAACTGCTTTGTGCCCTACCTGACCGCCAACTACGCCGACATTGACGTGGTGGATTTCCGCAACTATAACTACGGCCTAGACAAGCTGATCGCCGATAACAGCTACGACCAGATCCTTGTGCTGTACAATTTTGACAGTTTCAAGAGCGACCCCTACCTCTACCGCGCCGGGGTGACGGGGTAAAATAACCAAATGCCGAAATTATTGCAGTCTATTTTCACAAATTTATAGCTGCAATTTCATGCGTCCCGCCAGTTTTTGCACAGATGTGCCAAAACCCCTTGATAAAATCCGACCACTGTTGTAGAATGACCATATAGAGAACAATGCTCTATCGGCCTTGGGTATGGACGCCGGGGAATCGGGATGCAATGCGGCATTCCCCCTTGACAAAGGAGTATTGAAGATGAAAAAGATGAATTATCCCGCAGATTATGCGGTACTTTCCAACGAAGAAATGACCTATACCACCGGCGGCGGCGCAGTGGATAATGCTGCCGGTCTCGCCACTACCGCCGCAACGGTCGTAGGTGCTGTGGTGCTGGCCTCCAGCTATATCTGGGGCATCAAGCAGGCACGCACCTGGCTGCAGCAGGACGGCAACAAGGACGGCAACTTCTTTACCGTGATGGGCCGTGCCACCGATGCCATTGCCGCCGATATGGGCAAATCTGCCGGCAACTTTGTACGGGACGCCGTTTCCGCCACCATGGTAGTGGCACTGGCTCCCCTGAGCGCCATTCTGCTGGTCGTGCGCTGAGACCCTTTATTCAGAAAAAGCGGTGCGTTTTTGGGTGCACCGTTTTGGATAGCTTTGTTTCAAAAGGAGTGTTATTATGGAAAAAATGATGATGCCCGCGTATTACAACGTCCTGTCCACTGAGGAAATGACCTACACCGAAGGCGGCGCTACCATGGTTCAGGCAGCCTGCGCATGGTTTATCCCCTTCTACGGCTGGTTCAAGGGCATTACTGCTGTCCGCGACTACCGCAAGAAGAATCCTAACAACTGGACCGAGACCGGTCTGGACGCCCTGAGCAAGGACATGGAGAAGAGCACTGCCAACCTGCTGTATGACATTGCATGTGCCGCCAGTGTTGTCGGCTCCTGCGCAAGTGTTGTGTGGCTGATCCCGAATGCTCTCATCGTCTTCGGCTCCTGATTTCCCGGAGTAGACCAAAGAACAAAGCAGGCGGAGGCGCTGCCCGAAAGGGCAGCGCCTCCGCTGTTTTTATAGGGTTTTCTTTTAGCTTTCGTCTCATGTATCCAAGTTTTCGTCTAAAACAGGGTGCATTTTAGACGAAAGTGCAAGTGTGTGAGACGAATCGGCCTTGCGCAGACACAAAAAACGGCGGCACGCTCCGATGGAACGCGCCGCCGTTTGGCTTTTATGCGTTGAACATATCCTTCAGCTTTTTGAAGAAGCCCTTACGCTTTTCGTAGTTTTCTTCTTTCAAAGTGCCCTCAAATTTTTTCAGGGCATCGCGCTGGGTCTTGTTCAGCTTTTTGGGGATCTCCACCTCGCACTTGACGTACATATCGCCGCGGCCACGGCCGTTCAGGTACTGGATTCCCTTGCCGCGCAGGCGGAAGGTGGTGCCGCTCTGGGTGCCCTCGGGCACGGTGTACTCCACCTTGCCGTCAATGGAGGGTACGGTGACGCTGTCGCCCAGCACAGCCTGACTGTAAGTGATGGGCACGGTGACCCACACATCGTATCCGTCGCGCTGGAACACCTCGCTGGGGCGCACGCTGACCATGACGATGACATCACCGGCGGGGCCGCCGTTGGTACCGGCATCGCCCATGCCGCGCAGTGCAAAGCTCTGGTCGTCGTCGATGCCCATGGGGATGGACACCTCCAGCGTCTTTTTGGTAGCCACCTTGCCGCTGCCGTGGCAGACCTTGCAAGGGTTCTTTACCAGCTTGCCCTTGCCGCCGCAGCGGGAGCAGGGCTGCTGGGTCTGCATCACGCCAAAGGGGGTGCGCTGCTGGCGGATGACAAAGCCGCGTCCGCCGCAGTCCGGGCAGGTCTCGGGGCTGCTGCCGGCGGCGCAGCCGGAGCCGTGGCACGCAGTACACTCCTGCTGACGGGTGATGGTAATGTTCTTCTTGCAGCCGTGCACGGCCTCGTCAAAGCTCAGGGTGATGCGCACCCGGATGTCCTGACCCTTGCGGGGGGCGTTGGGATTTGCCTGACGGGACGAGCCGCCGAAGCCGCCAAAGCCGCCGCCGAAGATATCGCCAAAAATGTCGCCCAAGTCCACGCCGTCGCCGCCAAAACCGCTAAAGCCGCCGGGGCCGCCGCCGTTCTGTGCTGCGTAAGTGGGGTCAACACCGGCAAAGCCGTACTGGTCGTACAGCTGGCGCTTTTTCGGGTCCGAAAGCACCTCGTTTGCCTCGTTGATCTCCTTGAACTTTGCCTCGGCGTCCTTATCGCCGGGGTTATAGTCCGGGTGGTACTTCATGGCAAGCTTGCGGTATGCCTTTTTGATCTCGGCATCGCTTGCGCCCTTGGATACCCCCAGCACTTCGTAATAATCACGCTTTTCCTGTGCCATATCCACTCACCTCTCCGGGAACGCCCTCTCCGGGTAACGCCCCGGTCGGTTCCTCCTGTTCAAAAGCTCCCGCTTCGGTCTTTCGCAGCTGTTGTCTGCGCCCTCATCCGTCATGCCGCTTCGCGTCATGCCACCTTCCCCCGTCCGGGGGAAGGCTTTTGCGGCAGCGAGAACTCTTTTACTTATAAACCAGCAAGAGCCGCTCCGGCCTAAACCGGAGCGGCTTTTGCTTTATTGCGCGTATGCCCGCCGGTTTGGCCGGACACAGCGCTTTGTTTCAGACTTAGACTTCCTTGAAGTCGGCATCCACAACGCCGTCATCGTTGGGCTTTGCGTTGGTTGCGCCTGCGTCAGCACCGGGCTGTGCACCGGCGGCCTGCTGTGCGGCAGCGGCTGCCTGATACATCTTCTCGAACACCTGGCTCAGGGCTTCCTGCTTTGCCTTGATGTCGTCCACGTTGCCGGACTGGACAGCGGTCTTGAGGTCGGCCAGCTTTGCCTCGGCATCGCTCTTCACGTCTGCGGGCAGCTTGTCGCCGTTCTCCTTCAGCATCTTCTCGGTCTGGAACACCATCTGGTCGGCACCGTTGCGGATATCGACCTCTTCACGCTTCTTCTTATCGTCGGCAGCAAACTGCTCAGCTTCCTTCACAGCCTTGTCGATGTCGTCCTTGGACATGTTGGTGGAAGCGGTGATGGTGATGTTCTGCTCCTTGCCGGTACCCAGGTCCTTCGCGCTGACCTTCACGATGCCGTTTGCATCAATATCGAAGGTGACTTCGATCTGAGGCACACCACGGGGAGCCGGAGCGATGCCGTCCAGATGGAAGACGCCGAGGCTCTTGTTGTCGCGGGCAAACTCACGCTCGCCCTGCAGGACATTGATCTCAACAGAGGGCTGGTTATCCGCAGCAGTGGAGAAGACCTGGCTCTTGTGGGTAGGAATGGTGGTGTTGCGCTCAATGATCTTGGTGCAGACGCCGCCCAGAGTCTCAATGCCGAGGCTCAGCGGGGTGACATCCAGCAGCAGCAGACCCTTGACGTCGCCCTGCAGGACGCCGCCCTGGATAGCAGCACCGACGGCCACGCACTCATCGGGGTTGATGCCCTTGAAGGGCTCGCAGTTCAGCTCTTTCTTGACTGCATCGTAGACAGCGGGGATACGGGTGGAACCACCGACCATCAGGACCTTCTTCAGGTCAGATGCGCGCAGGCCGGCATCCTGCAGAGCCTTGCGGACAGGGGTCATGGTGCGGTCGACCAGATCTGCGGTCAGCTCGTTGAACTTTGCACGGGTCAGGGTCATATCCAGATGCTTGGGGCCGGTAGCGTCAGCAGTGATGAAGGGCAGGTTGATCTGGCTGCTCATAGCGCTGGACAGCTCGATCTTTGCCTTCTCGGCAGCTTCCTTCAGGCGCTGAGCGGCCATCTTATCCTTGCGCAGGTCGATGCCGTTCTCGGTCTGGAAGGCGTCAGCCATCCAGTCGATGATGCGCTGGTCGAAGTCGTCGCCGCCCAGATGGGTGTCGCCGTTGGTGGCCAGAACTTCGGTGACGCCGTCGCCCATCTCGATGATGGAGACATCGAAGGTGCCGCCGCCCAGGTCGTAGACCATGATCTTCTGGTCATCTTCCTTATCGATGCCGTATGCCAGAGAAGCGGCAGTAGGCTCGTTGATGATACGCTTGACGTTCAGGCCGGCGATGGTGCCGGCGTCCTTGGTAGCCTGACGCTGGCTGTCGTTGAAGTAAGCAGGAACGGTGATGACGGCCTCGGTGACAGGCTCGCCCAGATAAGCCTCCGCATCAGCCTTCAGCTTCTGCAGGATCATAGCGCTGACCTGCTGGGGAGTGTACTCCTTGCCGTTCAGGGTCACCTTGTGGTCGGTACCCATCTGACGCTTGATGGAAGAAACGGTGTTCTCGGGGTTGGTGATGGCCTGACGCTTTGCGACCTGACCGACCAGACGGTCACCGGTCTTGGTGAAGCCAACAACAGACGGGGTGGTGCGGGCGCCCTCGGAGTTTGCGATGACGACGGGCTCGCCGCCCTCCATGACAGCCACGCAGCTATTCGTAGTACCAAGGTCAATACCAATGATTTTGCTCATAAATGAAGTCTCCTCTCAAAAGAACTTGTTTATCTCATGCTTAGATGTGAAGCGGATGTCTATATTCAAAACCCCTGCGGGTCTTTGCGGATTTACTCGGCCACCACGACGGTCGCGTGGCGGACGATCTTGTCGCCCAGCTTGTAGCCTTTCTGGTACACCGTGATGACGGTGCCGCTCTCCTGCCCGTCCGGGGCGGGGATCTGCTGGACGGCGTTCATGAAGTTGGGGTCAAAAGGCTTGCCCAGCGCCTCGATCTCCTCCACATGGAGGGCATCCAGTGCCTTGGCGGCTTTGTCCAGCGTCATAGTCACGCCCTTTTTGTAGTTCTCGTCGGTGGTGGGGGCGTTGGCTGCCATTTCCAGCGTGTCCAGGATGGGGATGATCTGGTTCACGGCGAAGGACACGCCATCGTTGAACTTCTGGTCAGCCTCACGGGTGGAGCGCTTGCGGTAGTTCTCGTACTCCGCTGCCATCCGGAGCAGCTGGTCTTTGGCCTGTGCGGCGTTCTTCTCGGCTGCGTCGAGCTTTGCCTTTACGGCGTCCATCTCGCGTGCCTTCTTATTGAACCAGCCATCTTTCTTCTTGGCGTCTGCGGGTTCTGCCTCGGCCTCCTTCTCGGGGGCTGCGGCGGTCTCGGGCGCTTCCTGAGGTGCGGCTTCGGTCTCCTTTGCTTCCTGCTCGGGAGCTTCTGCCGTCTTTTTGGTCTCTTCGCTCATTCCAGATCCTCCTTATATATCACAGTCCGCCGGGGTGCGGCCATCTGCGGGGTGTCTTTTCGTTTACCGCTCATGCCCTCGCCAAGCTCGTCGGCGAAGAGGTGGAGCAGCGGCATCAGCTTCTGGAAGGGCATCCGGGTCGGCCCGATCAGGGCCACCGTACCCCACAGCCCGCCGCCTACCAGGTAGCGGTCGCTGACGATGCACAAGCCGGGGATCTGAGGTTCCAGATCCTCGCCCAGCAGCACGCTCTCACTGCGGTCTGCCGGGGGTGCGATGATGTGGGCCGCCTGCTCTTCGTCGTTCAGCAGGGTGAGGATGTCGCCCACCTTGCCTTCGAGCTGCGGCCAGTTGAGCAGGTACTGCTCACCGCCCAGAAATACGTGGGGCTGTGCGGAATCCTGCAAAATCGCAGCGGCTGCGCTGACGACCGGAACCAGCTCCGGGTCGATTTGGCTGCACAGCTCTGCCAGCAGCCGGTTGGACAGGTCCACCGGCGCAACGAAGGTCAGGTTGCGGTTGAGCAGCGCGGCCAGCGCAGCGGCGTTCTCGCGGGAGAGGCCTGTGCGGACCCGCGCCACACGGGTGCGAACGTAGCCCGCCGTCGTGACGGCCAACACAGCCGCCGCGCTGCGGCCCACCTGAACGACTTCGTAGTGGGCGACGCAGAGATCTTCGGCACAAGGGGTGCTGACGGCTGCGGTGCAGCCGCTGATGGCGGCCAGCGCCTTTGCAGCGCCCTGTGCGAGCTTTTCCGGCTCATGATCGAGGCTGGCGAAAACGGCTTCGACGCGGGCGCGGGTCACGCGGTCCAGCGGCTGGTCGTCCGTCAGCAGATTGTCGAGATAATAACGGTAGCCTTTGGCACTGGGGACACGGCCCGCGCTGGTGTGGGGCTGCTCCAGCAGACCCAGCTTGGTCAGCGCCGCCATTTCGTTGCGCAGCGTGGCGCTGGACACGGCCATATCAAAATAGTTTGCCAGCACACTGCTGCCCACAGGCTCGCCCTCGAGGCCATACAGCGCCACGATCGCCTGCAAGACTCGCTGCTTGCGTGCATCCATCGTCA